>Ga0210394_10002686_pt1 | contig 23931 bp, 14 predicted proteins | sample IncBWC12MmetaG_FD_160121 | JGI IMG/M metagenome (GOLD analysis project Ga0210394, IMG submission 160121) | Forest soil microbial communities from Barre Woods Harvard Forest LTER site, Petersham, Massachusetts, United States - Inc-BW-C-12-M | ecosystem: Environmental > Terrestrial > Soil >... | reverse complement strand
ATCCGTCTGTCGCGTATCGCGTGTCAGCCTCATGGCTGGTGCTGGGCTTGCTCACCATTCTTCTTTCTGTGCCCGCGTTCTCGCAAAGCACTGGCGGCCGGATACTCGGCCGAGTCGCGGATCCTACAGGCGCGGTTCTGGCCGCTGTAAAGATCATTCTGGTGAACGAGGCTACTGGCGCAACTCGCGACACTCAGACGAATGCGAATGGCGATTACACTTTTGTGGAAGTTGTACCTGGCACCTATCGAATCGAATATGAGCTGCCCGGGTTCAAGAAGAATGTGCAGAACGACGTAATTGTAGACGTCAACCAGGTGGTCACGCTCAATTCTGTGCTGCAAATAGGCACCACGCAAGAAGTTGTGGAGGTCACCTCCCAGGCCCCACAAGTCGACACCACCAGCACGCAACTCGGGGCGGTCATCAATGATCGCTCGGTGAATGAGTTGCCTCTGAACACCCGCGATACCTACCAGTTCCTGCAGTTGCAGCCTGGCGTGCAAGCCGAGCTGGGAAACGGCAATGGCAGTCTTTTCTACGGATCGCAGGACACAGGCTCCGTTTCAGTGAACGGCGGCCGCACCCGTGCGAATAACTTCAGCGTAAACGGCGGCGACGCCAATGACCAGTTCGTGAACCTTCCCACTGTCCAGCCGTCTCCGGATAGCGTCGAAGAATTCCGCGTCATTACCAATACGTTCGACGCCGAATACGGCCGGAATTCGGGTTCGGTCGTGAACGTAATCACAAAATCCGGAACCAACAACTTTCATGGCGATCTCTTCGAGTACTTCCGCAACACGGTTTTGGATGCGCAAGGCTATTTCAATACCACCAGGCCGCAGTGGAATCAGAACCAGTTTGGCGGCACTATCGGTGGTCCCATAAAGAAAAACGGTACTTTCTTTTTTCTTTCTTACGAAGGACGTCGCATCCGCGAAGGAACTCCCGGTGCAGTACTGAACGTTCCTACAACAGCCCAAAGGGGAGGGGATTTCTCCGGAGTGGGCGGTTTTGCCAACGGGGGAAGCATCAGCAATGACTTCGTAGCCAGCGTCCTCAACGCTCGATCCAATGGGGGCACGACCTGTCCGAATGCGATCAGCGCTCTGGGTGGCACGGCGCCGGCCGCAGGAGTGGCGTGGTCCTCGATTTTCCCAACCGGCGTGATTCCGACTGCGTGTCAGGATCCGGTGGCCGCCAACCTGATGCAGCGCTTCGTTCCAACAGCGAATGTGGGGACCGGCTTTAACCAGTTGGTACCTGTGAGCACGGATAACTCAGACCAGTTCACCGTGCGCTTCGATCATAAAATCAGTACCCGGCAAAACTTTACCGCATACTACTATTTCGACGACCTTCGCCAGCTTCAGCCCTATAACGAATTTGAACAGGCAGGCGCCAATGTCCCGGGCTTCGGCAATTTCAACAACGATCGTTTTCAGCAATACAACTTGAGCCACACCTGGACTATCACCAATGCGGTGGTGAATGAAGCCCGCTTCACATACATGCGCGAGGGGCAACTCGGTTTCCTGAAACCTCAGACCAACAATGCGGTGACGGCGTCGTGCACGGGTGCAGCGGCAGCTTTTTGCTTCACCGGTACGTCGGATGCCGCACCCATCAACGCTCTTCTCACCAGCTCTGGCATCCCCCCCGGCAAGGGCGGAATCACTCCCGGCCTGCCTACCAGCCTGACCGGCGTTCCTTACATGAATATTAGCGGCGGGGTTTCGTTTGGTAACAATTGGGAGGGCTTCCTTCCGCAGGTCGGCAACAGTTTCCAGTGGTCCGATGACTTGACTTGGGTGAAAGGCAATCACACTTTCAAGTTTGGGGCCGACGTCCGCCGCGCCCGCTTCGATCAGTACTATTATTTCGACGTCAACGGCGAATTCACTTTCAACAATTCCGGACCAAACGCCATTCTCCCGGGGGACGGCGATAACTATGCCGAATTCCTTTTAGGTCTGACCGATACTTATACTCAGGGATCCGGACAGCGGGAGGATATTCGCGGCACCTCCCTCTATCCGTTCGCCCAAGATAGCTGGAAGCTTAAGCCCAACCTGACCCTTAACTACGGCCTGCGATGGGAACTCGATACTCCGCTCACGGATATCAGCGGACACGTCGAGACTTATCGACCCGGGCAGAATTCCACCGTGCATCCGTGCCAGCTGTCTCCCTTGAGCGAAGCCTACTTCGGCGTGTCGACTTCCGATTGCAATGCCGTGGGCGTTAACCCTACCGGTCTGGTGGTTCCCGGAGATAAGGGTGTTCCAGCGGGGATGACAAATACTTACTACAAAGCCTGGGCGCCGCGCGTGGGTCTGGCCTACAGCCCGAATGCCAGCGGCGGCCTCCTGGGAAAAATTTTCGGCAACAATGGCGCAACCAGTATTCGCGCCGGATTCGGGCTGTTTTATAACCCCATTGAAGAACTGGTGATGGCTCAATTCGGCGCCGAGCCGCCCTTTGGAGGCAGTTCGTCGTTGTTCAACACCTTTATGAACACTCCGTTCGTTTACCAGACCGGAGGAACGCCCGCGCCCAACCCGTTCAACGGCATTATTTCGCCGACTCCCGGCCAGCCCGTGGATTATTCCCTGTTCCGCCCAATCCTCCTTTACGGCGAGTTGCAACCGAACCTGCGCACCCAGTACACCTCCCAATACAACCTCACCATCCAACGGCAACTTACGAGAGATATGATGTTGCAACTTGGATATGTAGGGTCAGAGGGGCATCGTTTACTGGCCACGCACGACATAAACCCTTCGACTCCCCAGACCTGCGTGGACATGATTACCCTTTACAACATGAATCCGAATAATGTGACCTCATTCGGAACACCAACGCAGTGCGGCCCCTTCCTGCAGGACACGCAATGGAGCGTTACCGTTCCTAATGGTTTCCAGTTCCACATGCCGAGCGGACAAGTTTTGAACGGCGCCGGACAGACTTTGCAGTTTGTCGGATTGCGGCCTTTCTCCTCCCCGACTTGCAACCCATTCACCGGTACCGGCTGCCCTACCGATGGAGTCCCGGTGTTTAGCGATATTTTCGCCGAAGACACCATCGCCAACTCCAGTTACAACGCATTCGAGGCTATGCTCGAAAAGCGTTTTTCGCACGGCCTGCAGTTCCAAGCCTCTTACACTCTTAGTAAATCCCTGGATGACGGATCAACATTTGAAGAAACACTTAACCCGTTCAACTACCGCTCCAACCGCGCACTGTCGCTGTTCAATTCCCACCAACGTTTCGTAATCAGTTACGACTGGGAATTGCCTATCCCGAAGCATGAAGGTTTCGCTGGCAAGCTGGTGAATGACTGGGCCGTCTCCGGCATCACGCAGTTCCAGAGCGGATTTCCCATTCGCCTGGATACTATCGATGATACTGAACTCATCGCCAGTGTCTTCTTTCTAGGCACCGAAGCTCCACAGCGGGTAGCGCCATTTCAAAAACTCAGCCCCAAGACCAACGGCAGCTTTTGGTTCAACCCTAACGACTTTCAGGATCCGCCACTGGGTCAATTCAATATCGGAACCCAGCGTAGCATCTGCTGCGGGCCGGGTCTCGAGCAATGGGACTTCGCCGTGCACAAGAAAATTGCGATCACAGAAAGCAAGTATTTCCAGTTCCGGGGGGAAATTTTCAATCTTTTCAACCACACCAATTTCTACAACCCCGACGGACATTTCTCCGATGGCCCAACGTTGTTTGGAAAAATAACCCAGGCTCAAAATCCGCGTCTGGTGCAGTTTGCGCTAAAATTCTATTTCTAGCCTGAAACCGGGCGGCCCTCGAGCCCGGACATTCTAATGGCCGCACAGGCGGCTTGAGATCCCTGGAGACCCGGATGTACCCCGAACTGCAAAAGGAGCTCGAAACCTTCGAGCGTCGCACGCCCAAGTCCGCCGAATCGCATAAGAAAAACCTGAAGCGCATTCCGCTCGGCGTAGCCAGCAACTATCGCGCCTACGATCCTTACCCGATCTTCGTGAAGGAAGGCAGCGGATCGCATTTCCGCGATCTCGATGGCAACGACTACATCGATCACAACCTCTGCTTCGGCGCGCTCATGGCCGGACATTGTCATCCAGCGGTAATGAAGGCCGTCGAACCGCGCCTGAAGACTGGAACCATGTTCGGCATGCCGCACGACATGGAGTGGGAACTGGCCGAGGAGATATGCAATCGCTTCCCGATTGAGATGGTTCGCTTCGGCAGCAGCGGCACGGAAGCCACGATGCACGCCGTCCGCCTGGCTCGCGCCGCCACCGGCCGTGACAAAATTTTAAAATTCGAAGGCGGCTACCACGGTCTGCACGACGCCGCGCTGGTCAGTGTGAAACCTCACGCGCCAGAGTTCGGCGACCCAAACGCTCCGACGTCAGTTCCGGGCGGCCTGGGCGTACCGAAGGCCAGCATCGCCAACGTACCGGTGGCGGCATTTAACGATCTCGCCAGCGTCGAGCTCCGATTCAAGCAGAACCCCGGTGAAATCGCCGCCATCATTCTTGAACCCATCATGATGAACGTCGGCCTGTGCATGCCGCAGTCCGGATTCCTTGAAGGCCTGCGCGAAATCGCGACCCGGAACGGCGCGCTGCTAATCTTCGACGAAGTAAAAACGGGAGCGAAGCTCGGCTGGGGCGGAGCCTCAGAATATTTCGGCGTGAAGCCCGACATGATCTGCCTCGCAAAATCAATCGGCGGCGGCTTGCCACTGGCCGCGTTCGGCACCCACAAATCCGTGATGGATCTCATCTCGCAACACAAAGTATTTCACGGCGGCACCTACAACACGAATCCCGTCTCGATGGCTGCCGGTCTCGCGACCTTTCGTGAAGTGCTCACGCGCGCAAATTATGCTCACGTGAACAAGCTCAGCCAGAAACTCAACACGGGATACCGCAAGACAATCGCGAAGGTTGGTTTGCAAGCCTACATCGCAAGCGCCGGCGCCAACGGAGCTCTCATGCTCTATCCCAAAGAGATCCGCAACTACCGCGATTGGACCACAATTGACATCGATCTCTGGCGCCACTACTGGTTCGCCATGGTGAACCGCGGAGTCATGCCGCAACCCTACTGGTGGGACGAGCAGTGGACAATCTCAGTCCAGCACACCGAAGCCGATATCGACAAGCATCTCGCCGCTTTTGAGGATGTAGCGCCCGCGCTGGCCAAGGCCCAGCAGGAACGCACAGCAGAAGTAGTGGCGCATTAAGCTCACGTGGGTACTCGCCGCCCCGTGCGACCTTAACGAGTTGTCATTCCGAGCGAAGCGAGGAATCTGCATTGTGCCGCCGCCAGAACAGCAGAGTCCTCGCTTCGCTCGGAATGACAATGGGGAAGGTTAAACGCAAGGATTGCATTTTGTCAGCGAACGCCCAACACGCGAATCAACCTCACCTCAAGCGCGTACTCGGCCGCTTCGATCTGGTGTTGCTCTTCGTGGTGGCCGTCTTCAATCTCAACGTCGTCCCCAGCATCGCAGCCAACGGCGGCGTCACCGTCTGGCTCTGGATCATCGCCTTGCTCCTCTTCTTCTGGCCCCAAGGCATTGCCGTAATCGAACTGGCTCATCGCTATCCCGGAGAAGGCGGGGTTTACCTCTGGGCAAAAGAAGTCTTCGGCGATTTCCACGGATTCCTCTCCGGCTGGTGCTACTGGACCAACAACATGCTCTACGTGCCCACGGTGATGCTGTACTTCGTCGGTGTCTCGGTCTTCGCTCTTGGCCCCTCCCACGCCGCGCTCGCTGACAACAAAGCTTTCGCCATGGTGGCGTCGATAGCTCTGCTGGCCTTTCTCACCGTGCTCAACATCATCGGCCTGAGCGTAGGAAAGTGGCTGAACAACTTAGGCGGCATCGGAACCTTTGTCGCGGCCGCCGTACTCGTTGCGTTGGGCGTGACGGTCTGGTCGCGCTTTGGAACCCCAGTCACGGCGGCGGATTTCAGAATCCCCGCCGACCCCAAGTTCGTCCTGAACTCATTCGGCGTGATTTGCTTTGGCCTGGTCGGACTCGAACTCGCCTCCGTAATGGGCGACGAAATCCGTGACCCCCAGAAAACCCTCCCCGGAGCCGTCGCCTGGGGAGGCATGATCTCTGGCGCTCTCTACGTAGGTGCCACTCTGACGCTCCTGGTCGCCATCGGCAAAAACGACATCAACGTACTGCAGGGAATCGTGCAGGCGGTCAGCCACATGGCCGGCAAAGTCGGTGTAGCCTGGATCATCGCCCCCTTCGCGGTCATGCTGAGTTTGTCCATTGCCGGCATCGGCTCCGCCTGGATGGGCGGCTCCGCCCGCATCCCGTTCGTAGCCGGCCTCGACTCCTACATGCCCGCTGCCATGGGAAAAGTTCATCCCAAGTACGCGACTCCTCACGTAGCTCTGATCGTGCAAGGCATAGTGTCGCTCATCCTGATCGTCCTTAACTTCACCCTGTCCGGAGGCGTGCAGGAAGCTTTTCAGAAAATGCTCTCAGCCGCCGTCGTGCTGCAACTGGTTCCATTTCTCTACGTCTTCGCAGCCTTGATAAAGTTTGCCGTGCGTGGCTCCCTGCAAGGATGTTATGGCCGGGGAACGCTCATGTTTGCTGGTGTCGCCGGATTCATCACTACGCCGCTTGCGATCGTCGTCGCCTATTTCCCAGCCAAACAAATCACGTCATTGTGGAAGTACGAAGTGAGCATGTTCGGCATCACGTTAGGCTTTGTCGCATTAGCGGTATTCTTCTTCTTTGGATACAGCCGTCTGAAAACGTCAGAAGCAGTAGTAGAGACGGGCGACTCGCCCGTCCACGCAAGCGAAGTAAATCGATTTGAACTACGTGAGGACAGCCGCCCTCGGCTGTCCGGTCGAGCAAAGCTCGACTGATCGCAGGAGAAAATTATGCCAGGTGGAGTAAAGACAGACGTTCGCACCTATCAGATGTACGTCAACGGCGAGTGGGTCGACAGCAAGTCGAACAAGACTTTCCCCGTTTACGACCCAGCCACCGAAGAAGTAATCGCGCAGGTCCCCGAAGCGAACGCCGAGGACGTCAACCGCGCCGTAGCCGCCGCAAAATCCGCTTTCGAAAACGGTCCATGGGCCTCGACCACAGCGCAGGAACGCGGACGCGTCCTGTTTCGCCTAGCCGATAAAATCCGCCAGAATGCGACCTTGCTGGCAGAACTGGAATCTCGCAACACCGGCAAGCCAATAGTCGAGGCGGAATTCGACATCGCCGACGTAGCCACTTGCTTCGAATACTACGGCGGACTGGCCACAAAGATTCTGGGATACGTGAATCCGGTTCCTGACAACGCAATGAGCTTAACGCTAAAAGAACCCGTCGGCGTAGCTGGACAAATTATTCCCTGGAACTACCCGCTCCTAATGGCAGCCTGGAAGCTCGCGCCAGCATTGGCCGCAGGCTGCACCTGCATTCTCAAGCCTGCCGAGCAAACGCCGATCACCGCACTCGAAATGGCCAACTGGCTCACCGATGTCGGATTGCCGCCGGGCGTAGTCAACATTATCACCGGATTCGGCGAAAGCTGTGGCGCGCCCCTCGTCCAGCATCCCGACGTAAACAAGATAGCTTTCACCGGAAGCGCCGCCGTCGGCAAAATCATCGTCAAACAAGCCGCCGAAACGGTGAAGCGGGTCACGCTCGAACTAGGCGGTAAATCCCCCAACATTTTTTTCGCCGACGCCGACTTCGAAGCCGCCATCGACGGCGCACTCTTCGGCGTCTTCATCAATCAAGGCGAAGTTTGCTCCGCCGGCAGCCGCATCCTGGTGCACAAGCCCATTTACAAAAAGTTCGTCGACGCCATGACGGAAAAAGCAAAAAAAATCAAACTGGGATCGCCCGCCGATCGGGACACAAAGATGGGCCCGCTGGTGAGCAAAGATCAATACGACCGCGTACGCTCCTACCAGGAACTTGGCAAGAAAGAGGCGAAGCTCGCCATCGGCGGAGGTCGCGCCGAGAAGTTCGCCAAAGGCTATTACATCGAACCCACGATCTTCTACGACGTGACCAACAGCGCCCGCATCGCTCGCGAAGAGATTTTTGGACCAGTGGCCGCAGTGATCCCATTCGAAGATGAAAAAGACGCAATCAAAATTGCCAACGATTCGCCCTACGGGCTGGCCGCCGCCGTGTGGACGCGCGACATCTTCAAAGCATTCCGCACCGTGAAATCCCTGCGCGCCGGAGTTGTATGGGTCAACCATATGCAGCCAACCTACGTCGAAGCGCCCTGGGGAGGCTACAAACAATCCGGCTTCGGCCGCGAGCTCGGCCCCTGGGGAATCGAGGAATATCTAGAAACCAAACAGGTGCATATAAATCTCAGCGAAACCCCAATCGGCTGGTACTGAACAACATGACTTTCACTTACTGTCATCCTGAGCGCAATAGCTGCTTCGCGAAGCGAAGCCTGGACGCTGAAGAAAAAGATGAATTGTTGCAACAACTTTAATCCTGTCATCCTGAGCGCAGTAGCTGGTTCGCAAAGCGAACCAGCTACGCAGTCGAAGGACCTGGTGTCGCCTGTACAACGATCAAAGCCTCAAGGAATTCGCACCGAAACGCAGGAAGCATCATGAACACGATTCAACTAAAAACCTCGATCCCGGGACCAAAATCGAAAGCGCTCTCAGAGCGCCGCAACAAAGCCATCCCCCGCGGACTCTCGCACGGAACCCCGATCTACGTAGCCAAAGCCGAAGACGCCTGGCTCGAAGACGTAGACGGAAACCGCTACATCGATTTCGCCGGAGGCATCGGCTGCCTGAACGTCGGACATCGTCATGAGCCAGTGATGACCGCAATCCGCGAGCAACTCGAAAAGTTCCTGCACACTTGCGTGCAAGTCACACCGTATGAAAACTACATCCGCCTAGCCGAGCGAATGAACGAAATCACCCCCGGCAATTTCCCCAAGAAAACGCTATTCGTGAACAGCGGAGCCGAAGCTGTCGAGAACGCAGTAAAGATCGCCCGCGCTCACACCGGACGCTCGGGCATCATCGCCTTCGAAGACGCGTTCCACGGCCGCACCGTGATGACCCTGGCGCTCACCAGCAAGACCCATCCCTACAAAGCCGGCTTCGCGCCCTTTCCCAGCGATGTTTACCGCATTCCGTATGCGTATTGTTATCGCTGTTCCTATTCCCTGAAATATCCGTCGTGCGATCTGTTCTGCGCGCGCCATCTCGAAGACACATTCAAACGCGTAGTAGCAGCCGAAGATGTAGCTGCCGTAATTGCAGAACCAGTTCTCGGTGAGGGCGGATTCGTTGTCCCGCCGCCCGACTTTTTCCGCGTGCTGATCGAGATCTGCCGCAAGCACGGGGTCCTCTTCATCGCGGACGAAGTGCAAAGTGGATTCGGCCGCACTGGCAAACTATTTGCCAGTGAGCACTACGGCATCGAACCGGATATTCTGGTCACAGCCAAATCGCTGGGCGGAGGCTTGCCGCTAGCCGCGATCACCGGCCGCGCCGAAATCATGGAAGCCCCCGGACCAGGAGCTCTCGGCGGAACGTTTGCCGGAAACCCGGTTTCTTGCGCAGCCGCACTCGCTGTGTTGGATATCTTCGACCGCGAAAACCTATTGACTCGCGCTAATGAAATTGGAAACCGGTTTCAGAAACGCGCCAAAGAGTGGCAAAAGCGCTGGCCGATTATTGGCGATGTCCGCGGCCTGGGCGGAATGCAAGCGATCGAACTCGTGAAAGCCCCGGACAAACGTGAACCAGCCGCCGACGAGACTAAAGAAGTGACAAAATATTGTTACGAGCATGGTGTGATCACAATTACAGCAGGCTCGTATTCCAACGTGATTCGCCTTCTGGTTCCGCTGGTCGTAACCGACGAGCAGATGGACGAAGCCCTCGACGTGCTGGAATCTGCGCTGCAAGCGGTGTCCGAGAAGAGAGACGTCGCAACCATGATCACGTAGGGGCGGACGCCCTCGTCCGCCCGGCCGAGCAAAGCTCGGTAGGTTTGGCACGTTGATGAAAGACTGCGGTTTTGGGTGGCGTGGCGCAGCGCTGCGGTAATGCGCGCATATTTGTAGAGACGGTTGCAGGCAACGTCTCGGCGCAATACTGGACTTCAATTTTTCGTACATTAGAGGTAACGCAAATGACTACTGCAGCCCCACCGCTAACCAAAGTTCCCAACTACGTGAACGGCGAATGGGTTGAATCCTCCGCCACGGAATGGTTCGATGTTACTAATCCCGCGACTGGCGAAACCATCGCCAAGGCTCCGTTCTCCGATGCCGCGGAAGTAAACGCCGCCGTAGAAGCCGCCGCCGCAGCCTATCCCGAATGGCGACGCACTCCTCCAGAGGACCGAATCCAGCCGCTATTCAAACTGAAGCAGCTTCTCGAAGATCACATTGACGAGCTAAGCCGCATCATCACCCAGGAAAACGGCAAGACCTTCACCGAGGCGAAAGCCGAGTGGCGCCGTGCCATCGAGAATGTCGAGGTCGCCTGCGGCATTCCAATGATGATGCAAGGCTACAACCTAGAAGACGTAGCCCGCGGCATCGACGAAATGATGATCCGGCAACCACTCGGCGTAGTAGCGGCGATCACGCCATTCAACTTTCCCGGCATGGTCCCATTCTGGTTTCTACCCTATGCCATCGCCTGCGGCAACGCGTTCATCCTCAAACCGTCGGAGCGCGTACCGCTCACCATCCAGCGAACCTACGAATTGCTCGCCCAGACCGGACTGCCCAAGGGCGTAGTCAACCTGGTAAACGGCGGAAAAGCCGTAGTCAACGCCTTGCTCGATCATCCCAAAGTGCGCGCCATCAGCTTCGTCGGTTCCACCCCGGTCGCGAAGTATGTGTACGAACGAGCCGGCGCCAACGGAAAACGGGCGCAGTGCCAAGGCGGCGCGAAGAATCACGTAATCGTTCTGCCCGACGCCGACATGAATATGGCCACGCAGATCATCAGCGACAGCGCCTTCGGATGCGCCGGCCAGCGATGTCTAGCAGTCTCGGTCGCGGTCACCATCGGAGAAGCGCAGAAAACTTTCCGTGATGCCATCACCGATTCCGCCGCGACTCTGCGCGTAGGCAACGGCCTCGACGAAGGCATCCAGATGGGACCTGTCATCAGCGAGCAAAGCAAATCGCGAATCGAGTCTCTGATTGCAACCGGAGAGAAGCAAGGCGCGAAAGTTCTGCTTGACGGACGCAATCCAAAGATCCCGAAACACGAAGCGGGAAACTTCGTGAAGCCGACGATCCTCGATGATGTGTCGCCCACAAGCGAGGTAGCCGACACCGAAATCTTCGGCCCAGTCCTAAGCTTGATTCATGCTCGCGACCTGGACGAAGCCCTCGCATTCCTGGAGCGCAGCAAATACGGCAATCAGGCGTCGTTGTTTACTTCGAGTGGCGCGGCAGCGCGGCGCTTTCGTTACGAGGCGCCCGCCGGCAATATTGGAATCAACATAGGTGTGGCCGCGCCCATGGCCTATTTCCCATTCAGCGGCTGGAAAGACAGCTTCTTCGGCATCCTCCACGGACAAGGGCGCGACGCCATCGAGTTTTATACCGAGAAGAAAGTAGTGATCGAGCGCTGGGCGAAAGAACACTCGCGCAAGTTCTAGACTAGGGTGCCTCGCTGCGCTCGGTGGACGGGCGAGGCGCCCGTCGCCATACGAGTTTTGCCACTACACGAGTTTTGCTAACTCACGATTGTATCAGGATATGGCTTCAGCCATATCGCAAGCGCGCAAAATTAATGCGGCTTCAGCCGCCGGGATCAACGAACCCATGTCCGACACCATCCAAAAATACAAAGACTACGTAATGACCGGCTTCATGAAGCAGGTAGTCCCCATTGTCATCGACCATGCCAACGGAGCCACGGTAACCGACGAAAACGGCCGCGAATATCTAGACTGCTTCTCCGGCATCTCGGTAGTGAACGCCGGACACTGCAATCCCCAAGTAATCGCCGCCGCGAAAGCGCAAATGGACAAACTGGTTCACGCCGCCTCCTACATCTATCACGTGAAACCAGTAGCAGATCTCGCCGAAAAGATTGCGCAAATCGCCCCGCAAGGCCTGACCAAGACTTTCTTCGGCAATGGCGGAGCCGAAGCCATCGAAGGCGCCATGAAGCTAGCCCGCCTCTACACGGGCAAGCACGAATACATCTCGCTCCACGCCAGTTTCCACGGACGCAGCTGGGGCACTCTCAGCATCACCGGCAACCAAGGCCGCAAAAAACGCGGGGGCCCCTACGCCCCAGGCGTAGCCTTCGCCCCCGCACCATACGCCTATCGCTCCCAATGGCGCAACGACCCCGAAGAATGCGCCCGCCAATGCGCCAAAGCCATCGACGACACCATCCGCTTCGCCACCTCCGGCGACGTAGCCGCCTTCATCGCCGAACCAGTCATGGGCGAAGGCGGAATCATTTGTCCACCGCCAAACTATTTCAAAGAAGTGAAGAAAGTCCTCGACCAGCACAACATCCTCTTCATCGCCGACGAAGTCCAATCCGGCTTCGCCCGCACCGGCAAAATGTTCGCCATCGAGCACTACGGAGTCGTCCCCGACATCCTGGTCACCGCCAAGGGCATTGCCGACGGATTTCCCCTGAGCGCCTTCACCACGCGCCCCGAAATTGCCGCCGCCTTCAAACCCGGCGACCATCTCTCCACCTTCGGAGGCAATCCCATCTCCTGCGCCGCCGCCCTCGCCAACATCAATTTCATGGAGAAAGAAAATCTTCCAGCCCGCGCCACTGAAACCGGCAACTACGCTATGACCAAACTCCGCACTCTGCAAAAGCACCACCCGCTCATAGGAGAAGTTCGCGGCCTCGGCCTGATGATCGGCGTAGAGCTGGTGAAAGATGAAAAGCTAACCCCAGCCACCAACGAAGCCGAAGCCATCCGCGACGCCCTGCTACGCAACGGCGTCCTCGTCGGCGTAGGAGGCATCTACGGCAACGTGATCCGCTTCCAACCCCCGCTAATCATCACCCGCCAACAGATCGATCAAGCCATCGACGCCTTCGCAGCAGCATTGCAGGAAGTGGCGCAGCCAGCGACGGTCTAGGGCGAAGGGATGCGTTCAGCGGGGAAGTCCCTGCCCAAGCGTGGATTGACGGACCTTGCGGGTAAAATGAACGCGATAATCAGTGCCGCACGACCTGCGAACGGCCCAGTGGCGGCGTCTACACTTCTTTTATGTCCCTTCCGACGAATTCCATGGAACCGCCCCAGGCCTGAATGCATTTTCCGGTGCCCCGGTCCTTATACCAAGTATCATTCCAAGACTGGTGCTTGTCATCGTTCCACTCCCACCCCACTGACATACCCTCCGCATATTTCCGAGTTGAAGGATAAATCCGCGTTCCCTGTGAGACTCCGTCCGCACCAAAGGTTTCTACCCACACACCCCTCACGCCTTGTCTTTCCTTCTGGCAGTACTGATCCGCATACAGTGGGACATTGGTTTTCTTTATGACGTACGAAGGTCTTGGAACATTGCGGAGTATTCTCAGGATGCTAAGCCCGAGTTCAAACGCCAAGAAAGGAACTTCCGAATCGTGATGCATCACCGTATTTCTCAAAGACCAGAATTCCGAGACTCTCTCTCCAAGTTCTTCTGGTATCCTCGCTCCCTGTACGCCGCCGAGAATTTTCAATGCGTTTGGGGGTGTTGCGGAGGCTAACACCATATAGCGTCTCAGAGCGCCAGTACTAACTAGCAGCTTTCTCAATTCTCGGTCTATCTCGAGAGTAAGCTGCATAAGCGCCGCTTTCGGGCTCATCAATGCCTCTTCTAGAATCCTGCGTTCGATTTGCTCTTGCTGATTGTCAGTCATGCGTGCTCTTCCGGCATTCCGGCTTCGGTCACCTGATCTTGATCTGGAAGTTCACCCGCCGGAATGTTTGTCTTTCCAATAATTTCTTCCTCGATCTTCCTAGTCATCCAGAATTCCGCCGAACCGCGTGCCTTTAATGATGCTGGCGGCTCTGGAAGCGAAGTATTTTCGGGGACAAGGCCAACAAGCGAGATCTTTTTGAATTCGCTGTTTACAATTTCGGCGGTGGCTTGTATTCGCCCCCTCCAGAAGGCATATGTCTCGTGATTTTCCGAAAATGGAATAGACTCAAAGGTGTCAGCCTTGAGGAGCGCGCTCAAGGAATTCAGTTCTCCTTTCGGCCGGATCCCTCCTGCCGCGATGACCTTGTAGACTGCCACAACCGCAATCAGGATTTCCACAGAGCGGTTAGGAGTGTTGGGTTCCGGGAGGGGAGTATCCACGGAAAGTATCGTTACGCCCTCAAGAGATAAAAGCTTTGTGACCGCGCCCCCTAGGACACTCGGTTTCATCATGTCTACAGTTATGCGCGACTCCACATACTCCTTGATTTGAGGCGTCAGAGCTTCGGCAGCAGCCAAGGCGTTTCGCTTTTCTTGGTCGTAAGGTTTGATGACAGACTCTTCGTAATAGTGCCTTGACAAGAAATCAAATGTCATTTCCAAGTTCAGGACTCGAAGCCTCTTGGGATCGAAGCTTGGCATAAATGAATCAAAGCGTATCCCAGCAAAATCGCCGTCAGCCGTAACGAAAATAGCGTTCGCCTTTGGAGACGAATTCAAGTGGTCCAGAACGGAGAGGAGAATTACTGCGTCTTGAAATCCCTTCCCCTCGGCTCTATGCGCAAATGGCAGCAGGTATTTTGTTGCGAATCCAAAAACCTCCTCCACCGTTCGCTTGGTGAAAGGTATCCGGGTGATGCGGTATTTCCTCACGGCATCGCCAACCATTTCTTGGTATTCTTTCAGCAATTTATCAACCGGAGGGTGTTCTAATGTGATGTCACACTGAATCGGGCTGGCGGACTTATGGAGCTCCTTCTTCGCATTTGACAGTTTTGAAGCTCCATCCTTCACCTCTCTCAACCAGTGCTCCTCGGCCTCCTTGACAACAGGCTCAGGTAAGAATCTCTCAATTGAGCACAATTCAGCCAGTCTTAGAAGATTGTTCAAGACGATTGAAGGAACAGGCCAGCCCTGACCTCTCAACAGCACATTCGTATCGAGATAGATTCTGTGAAAATCGGGTTGTGGAGACTCAACTGGCATGTGGAACTTTTTTCCGGCGAACCACCCCGCGGAAATTCTACAGGCTGGACTCGATTTTCACGAGAACGCGCGGTAGGCGTTTGTCCTCCAGTTGGTGAACTTCAACATTAGGAGTTGGGCAAATTCGAAGGCTAGGATCAAACCAATCCGAGCCTGCTCTCGCTCCGGCACGCCGGGGTGCGATCCTGCGGACAGACTTCCCCACCCTGAGAGCAGAGCGGCCTTCTCGTCGGGCGTAAAAAAGCCCACCTTCGAAAGGTAGTCAACCCGGTTTGCCGCTCCTCCTGGCAGCGCCGGAGAATGTTTGGCGTGTCGATCAGTTTCCACGCTGATCCCGTCTATGAGAGCTTGGATGAGATTTCTGGATTCGTTCAATGACGAATGGTATTTGCCTTCGGTGTACAAGGAATGGGCATCTGCCATGTGCTTCAGGACGAGGGCGCTTTCAGGTATCCCGCTGGTCCTAGCGAGCTTGGTTATGCGATCTTCCTCTTCCGCTGCGCTCACCGGGCCTTCGAGCGGCACCAACATGAGCTTTTCCTTGTTGACTTCGAATCCGTCCAACTGAAGAGATCGGAGCAAGGACTCGCTCCCCGGTAGGCTGGTGGCGAAGGCCGCTAGCCTTTGAGTGTAGGCTTCCCCCAGCAACTTCGCTTGTTCGGGAGTTAGACTCGGATGATCGCTTACAATGCACGTTTGCCAGCCGGTTATATCCTGCACAAAAAAGAAGGCACCGCGTCTCAGTTCGACAAGCATCGCGGTCCAATCCCATGAATAGGTCTGAGCACCTCGAATTACGAACCAGTCGGGAAAATCTCGTTCATACAATAGGTCGCCATAATTCAGGTGTCGGTTGACGATCGTGCCAAGCACCCTCTTCATTTCCACGATAGTCTTCTGCGATACGGCCTTCACAAATCGAATTCTAGCAGCATGATTGTTTGGCTTGGCGGGTTGGGGGGAACAAATTCGGAGACAGACGGGACGGGGGCTAGCCCATCCTTTCAACACACCAAATTCGGCTGCCCTGCCCTTCTCGCGTTCTTTGCGAGAGGGCGGGGCTTTTAGCTGACATCGCGTCGGCGGACCACCGGATACAATCCCAGCAACTCACGTCGGCGCGCAGTCCAGTGAGATTCAATCTCGACTGCGCCTTCTTCCCCGGTTGCATAGTGGCGGGCGCTGCTCCACATCCAATCTTCCGGACGAGCGACTAGTCCGCGTTGGACCGGGTTTTGATGCACAGGCTCTTGGCGCCAATTTCACAGCGACCCGTTAGGGCTGCATCGTCCCTTTGAGCAGTTTCGGTTCAGAAGGAATCTGCGCGTTAGGATTATCCTCAGCGGTTATAAAGAGATCGAAATCCTCATTGGACACCGTTGTCTCAAAGGTCGCTTCGAGCTTGTCATTTACCTTGAGCACGCCCAGATTCTGTGGATCTTTCCCCCGAGGCTGCATCCAGACCACATAGGCTTGCTTAGCCGGCGTAAGCGCCCCTGGCTTTGCCAAGTGATGCACTTCTACCTTCAGCTTGAGATTACCGTTTTTCTCTTTACTCAAATGAGCTTTTCCGGCGCCTGCCGGTATGCTGGGATCCGCGGTAAGTTTAACGTCCGACGCGTCAGCAACGCTGGTTATAGCAAACAAAATCAAGCCGATGCATAACGCTATATTCCGGTTCATGTTCATAACCTTTCTTATTCGGGTTCGGGCGAATAGAACAACCGCCGGAAACTTGGATGCCGGAACCTGCAAAGGGTAACTTGAGTCAGTGCAAAGTTCCGCTGTGACGGACGAACACCAAGTCTTGCGGTGGCGGCAGGCCCATAAAAGCCCCGCCCTCTCGCAAAGAACGCGAGAAGGGCAGGGCACCCGCCTCTCTGCGAAAGCCTAGGCCAGCCGGTGGGGTACTCGGCATTGACATCTACATTTCCCAAAGATATTATGTATAATAGCTATATTAGCTCATTGACAACCATAGCATCCCGGAGTGCCCTTAGGATCATTTTAGGAATATTCGAAGCTAAGTCCTTATTCGAAGATATTTTGCCCGCAACCCATTATTCCTCAAAGATTTTGACCTCAGTCTCCGCGTAATCCCATGATCTCAAAAGATCAGGGGATGGGGGGTGGGGAAATTCGGGGGAAATTCGGGGACCTGTCCCCGGTTTTCCTCGCAAGCTTTTTTCATTCAATTTGATCTTTTTGAACTGCAATTTGCGCTCTTTATGGTAGAGGCTTAGCACGCCTAACCGCTTACGAAGGTCTAAGGTGAGCACAAGTTCGTCAAAATCCGTCAGTGAGTTGCTGGTTTCAGTTTTTGGAATACATGAACTGAAGCAAAGCTATTGATTGGTGATGCTCCGCTTTTGCGGATTGTGTACGGCAGAAAGATCTGAATAAGGAAGGTCCGGCACCTTACGGGCCCGTCAATGTCTGATTTTGAACCAAGGAGGAATGCAATGAGAAAAATTCGGCTCGTTCTACCCGCACTGCTTGTTCTGGCCGTGGTGATAGCAAATGCCACCGCGCATGCCCAGGGTTTTTCCGTGCTGTACAACTTCGGAAGCAACACCGGTGACCCATATAAACCTGCATATTCAGGCATCATTGCCCAGGGCCGGGACGGCAATCTGTACAGCACGGCGCCCGGAGGAGGCACATGCTGTGGGGCCGTATTCCAGATCACACCGGCGGGGAACCTGAAGGTCCTACACAACTTCACGGGCAGCAACAACGATGGCGCCTTCCCCCAAGGCGGCGTGACGCTCGGTAGCGATGGCAACTTCTACGGCACTACGTACGAGGGCGGTTCGGTAACGGCGGGAGCGGTGTTCAAGTTAACGCCGGGCGGGACTTACACGACCATCTATAGCTTCACGGGCGGGAGCGACGGAGCGTATCCTTACGCGCCACCAGTAGAGGGAAACGATGGAAATTTCTACGGCACAACAACCGAGGGAGGGAATACCAAAGTGTGCGGTAGCGGCTGCGGGACGATTTATAAGATCACGCCAGCAGGAGCACTTACTACCCTCTATCAATTCGACATCACCCACGGTTATTTTCCGTACGGGCCTCTGGTCCTGGGCTCGGACGGCAATTTCTACGGAACGGCTCCAAACGGGACAACTGCCAACTCCGGCGTTGTCTTCAGGATTACTCCCGTCGGCAAGTTTACTTTGCTTTACGGCTTTGACGGCACCCACGGGGAAAACCCTTTCTCCGGCCTGGTTCAGGGCACCGACGGGAATTTCTACGGGACCACGATCAACGGGGGCAACACTGGCAGCGGAGTAGTCTTCAAAATCACCCCGTCGGGCAAGCTGACCGTCTTGCACAACATGAATGGAACCACGGACGGAGCCAGACCTTACGGTGGTCTGGTGCTGGCGAGCGACGGCAATTTCTATGGCGCAAACGCCTACGGAGGAACTGTCAATTCTAACTGCTCGAACGGCTGTGGCACGGTTTTCAAGATTACCCCCAAGGGAGCTTATTCGGTGCTCGACAAGTTTGATTTCACGACCGGAGCGACGCCCGAGATTACGCCTTTCCAGCACACCAGTGGAGTGGTTTACGGGGACAGCCAGGTAGGAGGCACTGGGGACGTGAACCCATGCACAGCGGGCAACTGTGGCGTCTTTTATAGCTGGAAGAGCAGCAGTCTGCCAGCATTCGTCAGCTTATTGCCGTACTCTGGCAAAGTTGGCAAGGTCATCGAATTTCTGGGCCAGGGTTTTGTTTCGGGGAAGACCACGGTGTCTTTCAACGGGACTGCCGCTAAGCCGACGGTAGTATCGAGCACATATTTAACGGCTGCGGTCCCTAACGGCGCGACAACCGGCACTGTGAGTGTGACCACATCTGGTGTGAAGCTGACCAGCAACAAGATATTCCGCGTAACGCCGCAGATTAAAAGCTTCAAGCCCACCAGTGGGAAAGTGGGGACGGTGGTTACGATCACAGGAGTCAGCCTGATTCAGACGACGAAGGTTACGTTTGGCGGAGTAGCCGCGACCAGCTTCAACGTCATTTCCGACACGCAAGTGAAAGCAACAGTACCCACGGGCGCAAAGACGGGCAAGATCGTGATCACTACTCCGGGCGGCACTGCCGCAAGCCCCGGAGTATTCACGGTCACCGGGGGCTGGCCCAGTCTAAACCTCTAAAGTACTCTTCAGGTGCCCCGCTCAAGCTTCGCTTGGGCGGGGGTGTTCAGTTGTCACGGAGCCTTTCGCCGTTGCCAACTAAGTTTGTTCCATGCCTTGGGGACCCAAACACTTTCAGCGATCCGGGCAGTTGCATTTCTTGATCTTCAGTTGCTATCAACGCCGCCCGGGGCTTTTAGCTGACATCGCGGCGCGGACCACCGGATACACGCCAAACTGCTCACGACGATGCGCCTGTCCAGCGAGATTCAAATCTCGACCGCGCCTTGTCCGGTGGTAGCATCTGTGGGCCGATGCTTTGCGTAGAAGTACACAGATCCTTCGTTGGCAGGCCTTCGCTTTGCGAAGGCCTGCATTGCCTCAGGATGACAAGGCGGGTGTGGCTTCTACAAGCCCCGTCCTCTCGCACAGAACGCGAGAAGGGCAGGGCAGTCACTTTGTGCGTGAGTTGGAAGCATGGGCCAGCCCCCCCCGCCCTTTTACTGAAAGAGGCTATGTGTCGACATCACATCCACGGCTTTCGTTGAAGCCTGTTGAGCCTCAACGAAAGCCATTCGCTTGCAGTTGTAGCTTCTACAGCGCCTGATCCAACCGCTTGGCTACGTCTTTGGCAACGTTATCGGTAATTCCCAAGCTATCGGAATCGCCACGCTTGCTCTTCCTTATCTCTTTGGCAAGTACGGATGCCCCACGGGAGTCTTGCAGACTGACATTGAAGGAAAGCGAAGTTGTGCCCAAGAAGAATCCCAGTGGCCCCGCGGACGCGCGAACCGCTCGATTGCCTTTCTTGAAGTCCTTCACGGTAATTCGCAGTGTCAATGCCGTACATCCGGCGCCTGCGGCACGGTCACCGGCCCGAAGAAATGTGTAAGCTGGCTGTCTGGCCTTGAGTTGTTTGACGAGCTGTTCGTAGAGCAACACTCGATACTCGGCGGGTAATTCAACCCCACTCATCGCGATGGGCGCAAGCACAACCGATCGCGGCTGCGCGCCTGCGTTCGTACAAAGGGGCGCCGGTGGTTCCATAGAGGCGGTAACGTTGGCCGTCAGTTGATCACGAATCCTGTCAGCCTGCTGGGAGGGCAATTGGAAAACGGCCCCGTGGTAACCGTCGTGGCCATCGATGAATTCGACGGTCAGGAGATCAACTTTCTTGTTGGTGAGCGCGCCCACCGCAGCTTGCCCGCCGGCGCCGGCCAGGCCGCCTATGGGTCCGAGCGGAATGAACGCTAGTGGGATGGTTGCGCGCATAACACTCCCTGTGGTCCCCCACGGCAAGGTCCGCTGGTCCCCAATAAACACATTCACAATTCGTGCTCTCGGGAGAGTCTCGTTGGTATCCTTAGCCGTAAAAACCAGGGACTCCCGCGTAAGGGTGAGGTTCCCTTTGAGGTTGGTTCTGACATCTGGCAGACCTGCTATATGGATCGCATCGTTGGGTTCGGAAAGGGTGGCTGGATTCTCGGCGCGCACCACGGATGTTGCAAGCGCAACCGTGAGAAACGCAATTGTGAGATTTTGCATGGGTCAGTCCTCCTGATAATTGGATACATACATGTATGTATTAGTTGATTGGAACATGATGGCATACACTTGTCAACGCGAAAGAGAATGGGCAGCGCCCTTGGAATCCTTATAGGGCATTCGCCCAACGTACTAAATTGTCAATTTTTAGGACCCGAAAATGCAGCAACAAGATCGCCCAAAGCCGAACAAACACGCGCTTCGTACAGCCGAGACTCGGGCCAAGCTTCTGGACGTGGCCAGCCAATTGTTCACCGAACAGGGCTTCGAGAATACGCAGCTTGAACAGGTTGCCGTCCGGGCGGGATACACACGCGGCGCCATCTATGCACACTACGCCAACAAGGAGGACCTGTTCATGGACCTTCTTCGGGAGCAAGTCAAGCGCAGATTCGCTCAATTACGTATTGTCCTGGAGAGTGAGTCGAGCACAGCGAAAAGGCTGGAGAAGTTTCGCCATTGGATTTTGCATCAGATGACTGATCCCCCGTGGGCGATTCTTACGCTCGAGTTCAAGCTCTACACGCTGCGTCGACCCAGCGCGCGGGCGCAACTACAACACATGTACAGTCTGCTTTACCAGTCCAATGGTCAAGAATTTGCCAAGCTGGTCTTCGCCGAGAGATTATCCAAGTCGAATGCTTTGAATGCGCGGAGAAAGCTTGCATTGTTAGGGGGAGTCCTAAGTGCGGCAGTTGTCGAGAGCAAGTTCCGCCCCGAATTGCTGCCGCGCAAACCCATGCAGCGAATGCTGAGTGATCTCATTGAAGTTTTGCTGCAAATTTGATTTCGGCGGCTGGCCCACGCTTTCACCACACAAAAGCTGGTGCCCTGCCCTTCTCGGGGGCTGGCCCTTTTCGCGCAGGTACTGCGGCGGAGATTATATCCCGGCCGCCGAGTGTGGTTCTCGACGACATTTAGCAACACCACCGTGGGAAAAATCGTCGCATTAAACCTCGTCGCAGGCAGGCGAGGTGAGTGTATAATCAGTGCCGCTTTTGAGGCTGACACAGAAGATTCGGCCATCATCGACCAGGAGTAAGTGAAATGAAGCGTTTTTTGTCGTTTTCTAAGATCGCGGCGGTCGCTTTATTGCTGGGCGCGTCCATCTTGCCATGTTCAGCTCAGATTGCTGGATCAACGGTGAACGGGCACCCGATCATTGTCCCGAAATCCAGCATTCCGCACCCGGGCCGCATTAATACGAACTACTTTCTGGTCGGTTACAACCAGCGGATGCCTCAGCCTCCTCCCGACGCGGAGACCCCGGGATCGGTGGCCTGTGTGTACGAATTAGTGTCGGGGACAAAGGGTTGCCCGATTGCCACCAGCACCAATGTCCCCACCGGCGGCGTGGGTGCCATTGCTATTGTGGATGCCGGTGATTACCCAACTGCGAAGGCAGACTTGCATGCCTTTTCGAGCCAGTTTGGCATTCCCGATGCAGACTTCCAAATCGTCTACGCCGACGGCCACAAGCCTCCAGAGTATTCAGATTGGGAGGTCGAGGAAGCCCTGGATATCGAGTGGGCCCACGCCATGGCGCCGAAGGCCAAACTGTTCCTGGTGGAGTCCGTCCTCTGCACGTCCAAGCGTTGCAACACGGATCCTACCTGGCAGGCGGTGAAAGTGGCGAGTGAGTTGGTGGCCAAGAATGGCGGTGGCGTGATCAGTATGAGCTGGGGCGATCCGGAGTGGGCCCAGGAGCGCGACTACGATCACTACATGACCACGCCGGGAGTGGTTTATTTTGCCGGGGCCGGCGATTCGGGTTTGAACTATCCGTTCCATCCCGCCGCGTCTCCGAACGTGGTCGCGGTCGGCGGCACCTACTTCAACCGGGATAGCAACGGGAATTTCACCTACGAACAGTACGCCACCGGCGGCGGTGGCGGCGGCATCAGCCCGTATGAGCCGAGACCAAGCTACCAGAACATCATCAAAGGAATCGTTGGAAGCCACCGCGGATTCCCGGACGTAGCCTCCGATTACTGCTGCGCCGCAATCTACCTTCAGGGCTGGGGTGAGGTGGGCGGCACGAGTTGGGCTTCGCCAACGTTTGCCGGAATCGTCAATGCTGCGGGCTTGCTGAAGAAGTCGTCCCACGACGAACTCGACATGATCTACAAAGAGTACGCAAACTCAAAACAGCATAAGGCGTATTTCTTCGATATCACCCAGGGCGATTCGCAGTGTGTAGTCGGCTGGGACGAGTGCGCCGGAGTCGGCTCCCCGCGAACCTACAAAGGAAAATAGCACAAACAAGAGTGGGTGCCCTGCCCTTCTCGCGTTCTTTGCGAGAGGGCGGGGCTTTTAGTCTCGTGCCCCGGTTTACTTTGTATACTGAGATTCCCCGTTTCCGAACGACCAGTTCTCCCAGGCAACCTCCACCAGACTGATCATGAGATCCTGCGGCCGCCTGGACGGGCGGGACGCCCGTCCTCCACATTGCTCGTCCCCACACGGACTCACTTTGTAACCGTGAAGATGCCGCTGCTGGCGGCAGTCCCGCCCAGAGTCGTGATCGCGATGTGACCGGTCTTTGCCCCCGTGGGCACGGTTGCCGTCACCTGGGTGTCCGACTTCGCCTTGAAGGTTGTGGCCTTCACACCGCCGAAGGTGACCTTGTTGGTTTGAGTCAGGCTGACTCCGGTAATCGTCACCGCCGTGCCCACTTTGCCGCTCGGCGGAGTGAAGCTCTTGATCTGCGGTGTGACCCGGAATGTCTTATTGCTCGTCAGTGTTCCTTTAGGAGTGGTGACCTGCACAGACCCAGTAGTCGCTCCGCTTGGAACAGTGGCCGTGAGGTAGGTATCGGATACGACCGTGAACTTGGCCGCCGTTCCACTGAATGATACCGACTTTGTTCCGGTGAATCCTTGCCCCAGGATCTCGACGCTTTTTCCGACCTTACCGGACGCAAACACCAAACCGGCAAACGGCTTCAAGCCCATCTTCAGGCTGAAAAACGTGCCGCAGCCGGTGGTGCAATACTTACTGGTTCCACCCAAGGACGTATCTCCATACAGAGTTCCGTTGGTGTGCTGAGTTAAAGTCACCTTGGGGTA
>Ga0210394_10002685_pt1 | contig 23938 bp, 20 predicted proteins | sample IncBWC12MmetaG_FD_160121 | JGI IMG/M metagenome (GOLD analysis project Ga0210394, IMG submission 160121) | Forest soil microbial communities from Barre Woods Harvard Forest LTER site, Petersham, Massachusetts, United States - Inc-BW-C-12-M | ecosystem: Environmental > Terrestrial > Soil >... | reverse complement strand
GAGCCGCGCCGCTAGCCGCGCCGATTGCACGCCGCGCCTGCGGAACTCGACGAGCGTGCTGGCGCCGAAGAGTCCGCCCACTCCCTCGTGCGCCGAAACTACCGCGCCTCCCGCCACTTTCCCGTCAACGGATGCCAGAAGAAACGCGGCGCCCTCACGGTGGAAGAATCCCTCCATCACATCGAGGATCTCCCGCGTCACTGGAAAGTGCTCCGCGAAACCCTGCGCAACCGTCTGCGTCCACAGGTTTGCTTCGCCTCGTTCCGCTTCGCGTAGAGTGACGCCAGGCGCGGGTGCGCTAGGGCTGAACACATCCGCGGGCGAGATCTCGCGGATCAGCACGTTCGAAACTTCGATGAGTACGTAACCGCGCTTGGCGAATTGCTCGTAGAGCGATAGGTCCACAAGCGGGCAAAGCTCAAGTTCCGTCCTGGCCCCGCGCGACCAGAAAAACTCCTCGAGCCGGTCGAGTTCGGCTTCCGTAGTCGGACCGTCCAGGCCAACACCAATTGCCTGGGTGACCGGCGAGCCAATTCCCGTAAACGCTGCGACCCCACCGCCAATCCTCTCAATGGCAACGGCGAGTTCCGGCCTCAAGCGATTCACGGTTTCCGCGCACGCCCGCGCTGCGAACGCCTCCGCCATCTCGACTCGTCGAGCCAATTTCAAATCCATGAATTGCATTTCGTTTCTCCTTTTCCGCCTGCGCTATCTAGCGCAGCTGATGTAACCGCATGGCCTCGATGCCCGAGGCAAGCGAATGCAGGCTTATGTGGAAGAAATCCATGAGATGAAGCGAAAGGAGAAGCCAGCCGATTGCGTGCTACAGCAAACGAATCGAGGCAGACCTATCCTGCGCGTGAGTATCGCAGCGCATAGGCGCCTCCGTAAAAGAAGTATGGCTCGCGAGTCTCCGCGAACCTCCGCGATTATACGCCACTCGCCGCGGAATCAAAAAGCGAGAGCCGATGATATAATTAGGAGTTTCGGACTCAGTGCGGAAGCGTCAGACGGCAAACGCCGTCGTCTGGAATTGGCGTCGTACGGGAGAGCAGTGCGGTGAGTGGAACGGAAAGCGGGACGACGACTGGAACAGCAATCGAATCGCGCGTCGATTCGAAAAGCGCTGCGTTCCAGAAAAGCAGCCGGGTGATGGTCGACCGCCTCACCGAGATCAAGAATCAAGAGGAACAAATCCGCCAGGGCGGCGGCGCGAAAGCGATTGAGTCGCAACACAAAAAGGGCCGGTTGACGGCGCGCGAACGCATCGCCAAGTTAATCGATCCCAAGTCGCAATTCTTCGAGTTGGGACTCTACGCCGCCTACGAAATGTACGAAGAATGGGGCGGCGCGCCCGCGGCAGGAACCGTCACCGGCCTCGCCCGAGTCTCCGGGCGCCAGGTGATGATCATCGCAAACGACGCCACGGTAAAAGCCGGTGCATTCTTCCCAATGACCGCGAAGAAAGTAATTCGCGCGCAGAATATCTCCATCGAGAACCGCATTCCGACGATTTACCTCGTCGATTCCGCCGGTGTTTTTCTACCGCTGCAGGAAGACGTTTTCCCCGACACTGACGACTTTGGCCGCGTCTTCCGCAACAACGCTGTGATGAGCGCGATGGGCATACCCCAAATCACCGCCATCATGGGAATGTGCGTCGCGGGCGGCGCTTACCTGCCCGTAATGTGCGATCACATCCTTATGACAGAAGGTAGCGGGTTATTTTTGGCAGGTCCCGCGCTAGTGCAAGCGGCCATCGGTCAAAAAACTTCCGCTGAAGAACTCGGCGGCGCGCGGATGCACGCGCAAATCAGCGGAACAATAGATTTCCGCGAGCCGGACGACACCGCTTGCCTGAAACGCATTCGTGGCCTGATCGACAAAATGGGCCACGCCCCCGCACCGCGTTTCGATCATAAAGATTCCGAAATGCCGGCTCATCCGCCGGAAGAAATCTACGGAATCTTTTCCTCCGATCCTTCGAAGCAGTACGACATGCGTGAAGTAATCGCTCGCATCGTCGACGGAAGCAGATTCGAGGAATATCGCCCCGAATACGGCCAAACGTTGCTCTGCGGCTACGCTCGAATCGGCGGCTGGGCCGTGGGGATCGTCGCGAATCAAAAGAAGCACGTCACCGTGGCGGCGCCAGGCACGGGCGAGAAGCGTACCGAATTCGGCGGCGTAATCTACACCGAATCCGCCGACAAAGCCGCCCGCTTCATTCTCGACTGCAATCAGCACCTAATCCCGCTTATATTTCTTCACGACGTGAACGGCTTCATGGTCGGCAAGGAAGCCGAATGGAGCGGCATCATCCGCGCCGGCGCAAAGATGGTGAACGCAGTCGCGAACAGCGTCGTCCCCAAGATCGCGGTAATTTGCGGCGGAAGCTTTGGCGCAGGACACTACGCGATGTGCGGCAAAGCGTACGACCCGCGCTTCATCTTCGCGTGGCCTACGGCCCGTTACGCCGTAATGAGCGGAGATTCAGCCGCCGGCACGCTCGTTGAAATAAAAATCAAGCAGCTCGAACGCGCCGGCAAGAAACTCAGCGACGCCGACAAAAAAGAACTGCACGAATCGATCCGCGCCACCTACGAGCATCAAACCGATCCGCGCTACGCCGCCGCGCGCCTCTGGGTAGACGCAATCATAGATCCAGCACACACCCGCGAAGCCCTGATCGAATCCCTGGAAGCCGCCGCGCTCAATCCCGACGTACGTGAATTCAAAACGGGAGTGCTCCAGACGTGAAATCGCCGGACGACTCGAACAACGTGACAATCGTCGAGTGCCCCCGCGACGCCTGGCAGGGTCTTCGCCAAATCATCCCGACGCAAGAAAAAGTAAAATACCTCACCGGCCTCGTCACGCTAGGCTTCCGTCACATCGACGCGGTCAGTTTCGTTTCTCCCAAGCACGTTCCGCAAATGGCCGATAGCGAAGACGTGATGCAAGCTCTCAGCCACGTAAAGTCGTCCCCAGGCGAATCGCCGGAAATCATCGGAATCGTCGTAAACGCGCAAGGCATCGACCGCGCTCTCGCTACTCCCGGCGTGACCACCATCGGCTACCCCTATTCCGTCTCCGCCTATTTTCGCCGCGCCAATGCGAACATGTCGCGCACCGAATCGCGCGATCTCGCAGCGAAATTGCAGCGCGACGCGAAAGCCGCCGGCCGCCACGTCGTCGTTTACATCTCAATGGCCTTCGGCAATCCCTATGACGAGCCTTGGGGCCCCGAAATTGTTGAAGAAACGCTTTTATGGCTGAAGGGCCTCGGCGTGCGCACGGTCTCTCTCGCCGACACCGTCGGAACCGCCTCGCCCGAAGAAGTAGCGTCGTTGTATCGCGCAGCAAGAAACTGTGTAGCAGGAATCGACATCGGCGTCCACCTTCACAGCCGCCCCGAACGCGCCGCAGAAAAAGTTCTTGCGGCCTACGAAGCTGGCTGCCGCCGTTTCGATGGCGCTCTCACCGGTCTCGGCGGCTGCCCATTTGCCGGCGACGAACTCATAGGCAACATTCCCACCGAGGCTGTGCTGACCACGCTAGCGGCCCGTGGTGTTTCAACTGGGATCGACACCAAGTCGCTCGCGGTAGCCTGCGCCATAACAGCCGAACTGCGCGAGAAATACGCGCAAGTTCCATCCGTGGCCAGACCGAACTAATCGCACGCGCGCACACGACAATGAGCTACACCACACTAAAACTCGATTACGACGCCGCAATCGCCACCATCACGCTCGATCGCCCGGACAAGCGCAACGCGATTTCCTCGCAGATGATCGACGACCTCCTCGCCGCGCTGGACGACGTCGAAAAGAATGCAGCAGCCCGCGTCCTAATCATCACCGGCGCCGGCAAAGCTTTCTGCGCCGGCATGGATCTCGATGGCCTGCGCTCCATCGCGAGCCAGTCGCAGCTCGAAAATCTGAAAGACTCGCGTCAGATGGCCAAAATGTTTCACCGCATTTACGCCTTCCCAAAGCCCACAATCGCGGCCGTAAATGGCGCGGCCATCGCCGGCGGCTGCGGAATCGCCACGCTCGCCGATTTCACGCTCGCCGCACCCGAAGCAAAGTTTGGCTACACCGAAGTAAAGATCGGCTTCATCCCCGCGCTTGTCTCCGTTTTCCTTCGACGCCAAATCGGCGACAAGCAATCCCGCGATCTCCTCCTCACAGGACGCGTCGTCGAAGCCGCCGAAGCCCATCGCCTCGGACTCATCACCGAGCTCGTCCCCGCCGACAAACTAGCAGCTCGCGCCCGCGAACTTGCCGCCTCCCTTCTCGACACAAGCCCCACAAGTCTTGCCAACACGAAGCGTCTCCTCCTCCAGCAGGACGAAGTCGCGCTTCAAACCGATCTCGAGCGCGCCATCCACGCAAACGCCGAAATTCGCGCCACGCCGGATTTTCGCGAGGGCCTCGCCTCGTTCCTCGAGAAGCGCGACCCCAAATGGACGAAACCGTGACGCACCGCTCTGCCATGTCGCCGCTCACCGATTTCGCGGACACCACCATCCGCGTCCGCTACGCGGAAACCGATCAAATGGGCGTCGTCTACTACGGAAACTATTTCACCTGGTTTGAAATCGGACGCGTTGAACTCTGCCGCCAGCTGGGCTTCGAATACAAGCAAATGGAATCCGAGGACGACAGCTACATCGTCGTCGCCGAAGCCTATTGCCGCTACAAGCGCTCCGCCCGCTTCGACGACGTCCTCACCATCCGTACGCGCATCACCGAATCGCAGCGCCGCACCGTTCGCTTCGGCTACGAAATTCTCCAGCAGCAATCTGGCGAGCTAGTCGCTACCGGCGAAACCATGCACGTAATCTGCGACCGTCTCGGGCGACCCAAGTCGCTCCCGGAGAAATATCGAAAGTATTTCCCCGCCACCGGGCATCGCGCATCTGGAACGAAATCCAAGCCGGAAGGACGCGGGGTTTCGTCGCCGCGCGCACAATCATGAAACGAATCGAGCTGGACGGCGAACATTTCACTCTCGAAGAACTCTACGCCATCGTTTTTGACGCAGCTCAGGTGGCAGTCGCTGCCGCGGCCCGCAAAAAGATGCTGGCATCCCGAGCAGTCGTCGAGCGCGTCATCGAATCCAACTCCACCGCCTACGGCGTCAACACCGGCTTCGGCAAAATGGCCTCGGTGCGCATTTCGCCGAAACAAATCCAGAAGTTGCAGATCAATTTAGTGCGCAGTCATGCCTGCGGTATCGGCGCCCCTCTCAGCGAACACGAAACACGCGCCATGCTCGCCCTGCGCGCGAACGCCCTAGCAAAGGGCCTCTCCGGCGTGCGACCCGTCGTCGTCGAAACGCTGTGCGCCATGCTGAATCGCGGCGTCCATCCGGTAATTCCCTCTCAAGGCTCCGTCGGCGCTTCTGGTGACTTAGCCCCGCTCGCGCACCTCGCCCAAGTGACCATTGGCGAGGGCACAGCCATCGATAAAGGCAAGACGATCCACGGCGCGCAGGCGCTTAAGAAAGCGCGTATCGCGCCGCTCACGCTCCATGCAAAGGAAGGCCTCGCGCTCCTGAATGGGACGCAGGCGATGCTCGCTCTGCTGGCGCTCGGCTTGCGCGAGGCCCAAATCGCCGTCAACACAGCCGACGTGGCGTGCGCGCTCTCGCTCGACGCCCTGCGCGGAAGTCCCGCCGCATTCGATGCTCGCATCGCCGCCGCGCGTCCCTACGCCGGACACGCCACCACCGCGCGCAATCTCGCGCGCCTCAATCGCGGCAGCAAAATCCGCGAATCCCATCGCTCCCCGATAATAGATCCGCGCGTGCAGGATCCCTACAGTCTCCGCTGCACGCCGCAGGTCCACGGCGCCGTTCGCGACGCGCTAGCGCAAATCCGCGCAACGGTGCTAATCGAGCTAAACAGCGCCACCGACAATCCACTGGTTTTTGCGAAGGGCGCGAAAGGCGCAGGCGAAATCATCAGCGGAGGAAATTTCCACGGCCAGCCGCTCGCCATGGCCGCCGACCAGCTTGCGGTCGCGCTCGCCACGCTCGCAGGCATCTCCGAGCGCCGCATCGAGCAAATGACCAACCCGCAAACGAGCCAGCTCCCTGCCTTCCTGGTCCGCGAGCCAGGCCTGAACTCGGGCTTCATGATGCTGCAAGTCGCGGCTGCGGCTCTGGCAAGCGAAACCAAAACGCTCGCCACGCCGCACTCCGTCGACTCGATACCAACCTCAGCGAATCAGGAAGACTACGTCTCCATGGGAATGGGCGCAGCCCGCAGAATCGCGCCGATGCTCGAGAACCTGTGCAACATCCTAGCCATCGAACTGCTAGCCGCCTGCCAGGGCATCGACCTGCTCGCCCCGCTGCGCACCGGCCCCGAAGCGCAAAAGGCCTACGATCTAATCCGCAAGCAATCGCGCCCGGTCGATTCCGATCGCTCCCTAGCCCCAGACATCGAAGCCGTCGCCCGCCTCATCGCCCAAGCGTCCCTAAGCGACCTGCTTTTGTAGCGGCGGGTTTCAGCCCGCCATCTTGTTTTTCTTCTCGCGCTAATCGTAGCTTTGGTAGCGGCCGGCGCCTGCACTGAGCCTACCGAACGTGTCTCGCCGGCGCTTTATGTTTTTCCGCGTAGGGGGCGCAGCATCCCTGCCCGCCGGGGAGGGCTGCGCCCGGCCTTTGACTCTGCCGTTGCCGTTGAACTTGCTTTCTAATCGGTGGGAGCCCCCGCATTCATGCGGGGGAAGGAGCGCTTTAGCGCTCCGGAAAATGCTCGCCTTTGATTTCGCGCTTTAGCGCCGGGCATCGAAGAATCCCCGGCCCTTCAGACCATCATCGTGTTTCTCTGACAGTGAACGAGGACCAAAATTACGCGAGGGCCTGAAACAAAAACGTCCCAAATCGAAATCCCACAACATACTTAAACGGCGCCGCCCCGAGCGAATAATGCCCGCAAGGCAGCGACAGATGTTCGAACTCCACTCCACCCTTACGAATCTCCGAAAGAAACGCATTCGTATACTCGGACCAGAACGTGGGATCGTACCGCCCGCTAATCGCCAGAATTTTCTTCCCCGATCCATGCAGCCGCGAAATATAAGGAAATGGACTAATCGGCGACCAATAATGCCGAATATCTTCCTGCGAGAGCTTCGCCTGCATCGACTCCCAAACATTCATGGTCGTCAATCCGCTAGCCACCACATCGCCGCAATAAGTAGCCACATGAAGAAATGCCCCAGCTCGCAGCGCAGGCTCATGGCACAAGGTCACAAACGCTATCGAAGAACCGATGCTGGTCCCCATAATTCCAAGCCGGTGATAATCTTGCTGCTCGAGCCACCGCAGGCATCGCTTCACGTCCAGAACCGCCTGCCGATTCGCCTGCAGCGTCAGCCCAACATTCGGCCCAACCAGATGATCGCCCCGCGGATGCTCCGGGATCGCCCGCCGGTCGTGATAGGGCAAGCTCATCTTCATCGCGGTGATGCCCAGCTGATTCAGCCAGCGGCAGACGTCCGTCTGCTCTTCCCATCGCGCGTTCCATTGCGCCAGCACCACCACGGCAGGCCCCGTATGCCTGGCACGAAAAAGTTGCGCGTGCACCCGATTGTTCACCGCCCAAGGAGATTCAATCGCGCTGGTAAACGTGAGCACGCCGTCGCGGAACTCGTAGTCGTCCGCCGGTCCGGTGGAATACCAGGCATCGCTGTTCGCCAGCGTCTCCTCCACAAAGCGATCCAGAAACGCGCGAGGCTCAGTCTCCTTCGCCGTGCCCCCGATATGCTCCAACCCCCAAACAAACGGAAGCGTGCGCCGGTTGGGCTCTTGCGCCCAGCGCATATGTTCGTACTGCCGTATCTTCTGTTCGAGCCAAGCCATGGTGTCGAAACATTCGAATATAGCGTAGCGTCGAATACCAATCAAACGCGCCTTCGCGAATGACTGCTGGCAGTTTCCAATTTGAGTTTAAGCTCGTCTTCACACTTGAGCTAAGATTGGACTTGAGCGATCGAACCTATGGACAAAGGGTTTGTTGAAGAAAGACTAGTCCCCGGCAATCGAGAAGCGCCCCCCAGCAGATTCTGGCGGATTATTCTCATATCGATTGGGGTCGGAATAGTCCTTCTTTTTCTTGCGGCTCTCCTTATACCAACTTTGGACGGCCCGAACAGCCATCGCGCCGCCCGCGAAGCCGTTGCAGTTGGAAGTCTTTACAGGATTACGGCGCTCCAAAATGAATACGCCGCTGCACATCCCGCTATGGGTTTCGCGTGTCAGTTGCCTTCATTGAAACCGAGTTCATACGCCAAAGGCGACAAGCAACTAGACGATTTGTTATCGGGCGACCATGCAGGTTATAAAATCTCGCTGACGGGCTGTGCACCAGAACTAGGCGGAGTGGTCACGCAGTATCGAGTCACAGCTGTTCCGCTCGAACCGGGAAAATCAGGCGTTCGGGCCTTCTGCGCCGATCAAACTGGTGTCCCTTGGTATGATGCTAATGGCTCGGCGGATAAGTGCTTAGCCGTCCGCCGCAAAATCGATTAATCCCGCGTAGTTCAAGATCAATCGCTCGGGCCGCACTCGTCGGAGAGTTGTCCTTAGGCGCGCGTTAGAAGTCGGACACGGTGCTCCCGGCGCGCCTTGAGAGCCCGCTGTGGATGTGGCAGATTCACTTGGTGGCTCCTCCCACTCCGATTGCCATCATCGTATTCTTGTTCGGCCTGATCATTGGCAGCTTCTTGAACGTCTGCATTCTGCGCATTCCCGGCGGAAAATCGATCGTGCTTCCCTCTTCCGCTTGCCCGAAATGCGGCGCGCCGATTCGCCCTTACGACAACATTCCGGTCCTAAGCTGGCTGATGCTTCGCGGAAAATGCCGCGCGTGTAAAACTCCGATTTCGCCGATGTATCCGGTCGTCGAGCTACTGACAGGCCTGCTGTTCCTCGCGTGCTTCTATGCGTTCGGACTGACGCCCGAAGCCCTGAAGTGGGCGGCGTTTGCGGCGATTATGGTGGTCCTCGTGTTCACCGACCTGCGCGAGCGTATTCTGCCGGACGTCGTGAACTTCACAGGCTTCGGCATAGGCCTCGCGTTCAGTTTCGTCACGAAGCCGATCGACGGCACCGCGCTCTGGATTGCAAATCACATGTTCGACTTCCCTCCTCCCGCGCCCGTGCTCTCGTTCGTCGACGCAATCTTGGGCGCAGCGCTGGGAAGCGGCCTTCTCTGGATCGTCTCCGAGGGCTATTTCCGCCTGCGCCGACGCGAAGGCATGGGTCTGGGCGACGTGAAAATGATGCTCATGGCAGGCGCGTTCCTCGGAGTAAAACGCGTGCTTCTCACGATCTTCGTGGGCGCAGTGCTCGGAAGCGTTCTCGGCTTGCTGTTCATTCTCGTGCGCCGCAAAGGCTCCGACTACGAATTGCCCTTTGGCACCTTCCTTGGCGCCGCCGCGCTGCTGGTGGTCTTTTACGGCACGCCGGCCGTAAATTGGTACCAATCTCTTCTAGCGATGCGATGATGGCAGTAGAGAATCCTCAATGTTAACGCTCGCAATGTTGACGTTCGCGAAGTTGACGGCCGCTCCTGTTCCGGCGCATCCGCCGGGCTTCTCCTCCGTTAGCATCGGTTACGCCGTCGGACTCACCGTCGTGCTCATGGTGGCCGTGGCGGGCATCGCCATTTTGCTTCGCAAATACCTGCGCGACGAACCCCGCGAGCAGCGCGGCGAATGGGCCAATCCGGCGCCCGATAGCGCGAACGCATCTGCATTTATGGCCGCGTCGATGCAAGGCGTCATCGAAAAACTGCGCGCGCAGGAAAAAGAACTCGCGCGGCTTCACGTGATCGCGCAGGAACGCGCTCAGGAGTCCGAGCGCCTCACAGAGGAGGTGACGCGCAACATGCCCACCGGCCTGCTGCTCGTCAATGCGACAGGAGCGATCAGTTCGACGAACCCGGCCGCCGAGGAAGCACTGGGCATCCGCCCGTTGCGTTACCGTTCCTACAAAGAAATTCTCGGCGCGGAGTCCGATCTCACGCGCATGCTGACCGCATGCCTAAAAGACGGCCAAACGTTCCATCGCGGCGAAGTAGAACACGTCACGCCGCTCGGCGAAGCGCGCCACCTCGGTCTGACGATATCTCCGATTTTCCGTCCCGTTCGAAACGCGATGCGGCCGAACGCCGAAGATGGCGCCGCCGCGCCCGAAAAGAAAGTGAGTGGCGCGTTGTGCCTGATGAGCGACCTCACCGAACTCACCGCGTTGCAAAAGCAGATTCGTTGGAAAGAAAATCTGGCGGCGCTCGGCGAAATGTCCGCTGGCATCGCCCACGAATTCAAAAACGCGCTTGCAACCGTTTCCGGATACGCGCAAATGATTCGCGGCGAGGCGCCACAGGGCGACATTCGCGAGTCCGCGGAAAAAATTCTCGACCAAACGCGCGCGCTCACGCACGTGGTAACTGAATTTCTGCGCTTCGCCAAGCCGCTCGAAATTTGCTACGAGACAGTGCCGATGCAATCGCTCGTCGAGCGCGTCGCCGAAGAACTGAATGAAGCGATTCCGCAGTGCATCGTCACTTGTGCAGGTTCGTTCGACGAGCTGCCCGGCGATGAAGCTCTCCTCCGCCAGGCGCTTCTCAACCTCGCACGGAACGGCGCCGAAGCCGCCCGCGACATCGGCAAAGCTCCTCGCGTGACGATTTCCGGCTCGATCGAAGACCTCGGCGGACACAAGTGGCAGCGCATCTGCGTCGCGGATAACGGCCCGGGAATCCCGCAATCCGATTTGCTCAAAATTTTCCTGCCGTTCTACACGACCAAATCCGAAGGCACTGGCCTAGGCCTTGCGGTCGTACAAAAGATCGCGCTGCAGCATGGTGGAACCATCGAGGCTCGCACCGGGGCATCTGGCGGAGCCGAGTTCCTGTTGTGGTTACCTTTGCGGCAGGAGCTTTCACCCTCCCTATTCCCCTCCGCAGCCGCTCGCATCTAAACTAGCCTAGGCATACCCATCGTGCCTCCGAGGGGGCCATAGTCATGCGTAAAATTCTGTGGATCGCGGCGACGGCCGCGATTTTCGCGTTTCCCGCGACGGCGCTGTGTCAACAACCCGACCAACAGCAGGGCGAGCACGCCGCCCAGCCTCCGCCGCCAACGGCGCTCGAAGAGAAGAAAGAGGCGCCCAGGCCCGCGCCTGCTGCGGCGCAGGGACAATCGCAATCTCAATCCCCTACCGCAACATCCATACCGCCGAATCCGCCAAAGGAATCGCTGGCTGAAGCCGCGCGCCGTTCGCGCGAACAACGCAAAGATGCGGGAAAATCCGGCAAGGTTTTCACGAACGACAATCTCCCGACCGAGGGCGTTTCGACCGTCGGAGTCGAGGCGCCCGCGGGCGGCGATGCCGCGGCAACATCGGCCGTGGCTGCGGAAGGGGCTGCGCCGAGTGACGAGAAAACGTGGCGCGAGCGCTTCGGCAAACTGCGCGACAAACTCGCGAAGGATCAAGCCGAACTGGATGTGCTGCAACGCGAAATGGGCGTCGTGAACCTCCAGGCCTACAACGACCCCGTCAAAGCCCTGCAGCAGAATCTCACTCGTAGCGACATCAACGCGAAGGCTGCGAAAATCGACGCGATGACGAAACAAATCGAAGCGGACAAGCAGGCGATCTCCGACGCCGAAGATCAGCTTCGCAAGTCCGGAGGCGACGTCGGCTGGGCACGCTAGCCTCGCGCCAATCAAATGGAACCGGTCCTCCTCGTTGAAGACAAAGCCGAGCTGCGGGCTATGCTCCGCAAGGCCCTGGAGCGCTCCGGGTACGTCGTGGAGGAGGCGCCCGACGGCACCGCCGCCATCGAAAAAGTCCGGAACCGCCGCTATCTTTTTGTGCTCACCGATTTGAAACTTCCCGGAAATTCCGGAATTGACGTTTTGCGCGAAGCGCGCCGCGCCGAGCCGACGCTGCCCGTGATTCTTATGACCGCGTATGGTTCCGTGGAAGAAGCGGTTACGGCGATGAAGGAAGGCGCGTTTGATTTCATTCAGAAGCCGATCGACCTCGACCATTTGAAGCTTCTTCTCGAACGCGCCGCGCGCCAGCAGGAATTGCTGCGCGAAAACCTTCTGCTGCGCGAAGAGTACGCCGCCCGTTACGGCTTCCCGCGAATCGTTGGCGAACATGAAGCCATGAAGGATGCCAGTCAGATGACGCAGCGGGTCGCTGCGACCGATTCGACCGTTCTGCTCCTGGGCGAAAGCGGAACGGGCAAAGAGCTTTTCGCGCGAGCGGTTCATCACCTCAGCCCGCGCGCCGAGCAGCCGTTCGTGGCGCTCAACTGCGCGGCCATTCCGGAAGGATTGGTCGAGAACGAACTCTTCGGCCACGAGCGCGGCGCTTACACGGGAGCCGGGGGGCGGAAACTTGGGAAGCTCGAGCTCGCTCACCGCGGAACTCTTTTTCTCGACGAAATCGGGGAGTTGCCGCTCGCGATTCAAAGCAAGCTGCTGCGCGTATTGGAAGAAAAGCGATTCGAGCGCGTCGGCGGGACCCAAGAAATCGAAGTAAGCGTCCGCATCCTGACGGCGACGAACAAGGATCTGCGCGCCGCGGTGGCCGACAAAACGTTTCGCGAGGATCTTTACTTTCGAATTTCGGCCGTGCCGATCACCATTCCGCCGCTGCGGGACCGCGGCGACGATGTTCTGCTGCTTGCCGAGCATTTCCTCGAGCGCTTCCGGCGCGAGTTTCGCAAGCCCGACCTGGCGTTGACGCGCGAAGCGGAAGCGCGGCTTCGTACTTACTCCTGGCCTGGAAACGTTCGCGAACTTCAAAACGCCATTGAGCGCGCCGCGATTCTGGCGAATGGCTCGGCAATCGATTCGAAATCCCTTCAGCTTCCAACCGCGCGTCCTACTGCGGAACAGCTGCCCGACGGAATGCTCGAACAGGAATTCCTGTGGGAAGGGCCGCTCGATGAAGTGGCGCAGCGCGCGGTAGCGCACGTGGAGCGATTCAAGATTCAGAACGCGCTGCAGGAAACGAAGTGGAACAAAACGCGCGCCGCCGAAAAGCTGGGTGTCTCGTACAAAACACTGCTGCACAAAATCCGCAGCCTCGGCCTCGAGAACTAGCCGGCTGCGGAGCATTTACATCCTTCGTCCGAAGTGCAGGACCACGCTTCCGAAATTCCAGGACTCGAAACCGACGTCGGCGAACCCTGCTGACTCCATCAACGCCGAAAGCCCGGAGGGTGAAGGAAACTTTGCGACCGAACCCGGGAGATACGCGTAGGCCTCCTTATTCCCCGATATCGCACCGCCCACGTGGGGCAACACGCGCTTGAAATAAAATCGAAACAGCCCGGCCATCGCGCCACGCTCCGGCTCGGAGAATTCCAGGATGCCTACTTTCCCGGCGGGTTTCAGAACGCGCGCGAATTCGCGGAGACCTTGCTCGTAGTTTGCGAGATTGCGAAAACCGAAGGCGGTTGTGACGAGATCAAAGCTCTCGTTCGCGAACGGAAGCTGCATGGAATCGGCGGCGGCGAAAACAGCAGCGCGCTTCCCGCGAGCTGCCTTCTCCCTCGCGCGCGACAACATCGGCTCGACGAAGTCGCTGCCGATTATCGCCGCGCGAGCCCCCGCCGCGTAACACAGCGCAGCTTCCCGCGCGCGGTCGAGCGCGAACGCGAGGTCGCCCGTGCCGCAGCAAAGGTCCAGTACCCGCGCGTCGGGGCCCCGCATGACATCGAGAAAATGGCGGGCGGTGCGTCGCCGCCAAACGCGGTCGAGAGAAAACGAGAGAAGATGGTTTAGGAAATCGTAGCGCGGCGCGATGCGCGTAAACATTTGCCGGACGCGCACAGCTGCTTCGGGGTCAGTGTTTGTGCCGTCGGGTCTTGTACCTCCGACGCGCGAGCCTTCAGGAAGCGCAGCGGGCAGAGGCGCTTGCTTGGCCGCGGGCAACGTCATGGCCGCCGCCTCGCGATGCCGAATATCCCGAAGTTTTCCTCCGCCATCATCGCAGGAAGTGCTTGGGCGACCTTCGCTACGGTTTTCCATGGCAGGTCAATTCCCCAGTCGACTTTTCCGATGCGCCGCGGCAGCACCCATCGCACCGAGCCAAAGCGCGACTTCTTGTCTCCGGCAAGGACTTTTTTCAATTGACCAAGATTCAGTTCCGGTATCGTGGGGATGGGCCCAACACTCTGAATCAAGAATACGATTCTGGCAGCCTCCTGCAACGAAATCTTTTTGTTCAGGAGCGCAAGAAATGTTGCAGCGCACATACCACAACCGACAGCTTCTCCGTGAAGGAATCTGCGATAGCCCGAGACGGTCTCTAAGGCGTGGCCGAGCGTGTGGCCGAAATTCAGGATTTGACGCAGGCCGCCTTCGCGTTCGTCTTTGGCGACGATGCGCGCCTTGATTTTGATGCAGCGCGGGATGATCCAGGCGAGCGCCTTCGCGTCGCGCCGCAGGAGCGCCGGCATCTTGCGCGCAAGATATAGGAAGAGTTCGCGATCGGCGATGACCGCGTACTTGATGACCTCGTAGAGGCCGGAGCGGTATTCGCGGTGCGGGAGCGTCGCCAGCGTTTGCGGATCGGCCATCACATGCTGCGGCGGGTAAAACGCGCCGATGAGGTTCTTCCCTTCCGGCAAATCGACGCCTGTTTTGCCCCCGATGGAGCTGTCCACTTGAGCGACGAGAGTTGTGGGCACGTGGACAAGGCGCACGCCTCGCAAGTAGGTTGCGGCAACGAATCCAGCAACATCGCCGACAACGCCGCCGCCCACCGCCACGATTACGGATTGGCGGTCGGCGCCGGCGCGGAGTAGATCTCGCGCGATCTGCTCGACGGTCTCGAGGCGCTTGGCGCTTTCTGAGTCGTCGAAGAGAATCCTGTGATTGTCGCGCCAGCCGCGAATGCCACGCGTAAGGATGGATCCCCAGTGGCGCCAGACGCGCGGTGAGGAAAGGACGTAGACGCCAGACTGCCTGTTCGCGCGCAGGCCCATGCGGGCATCCATGCGCGCTAGCGTTTTGCCGATGCGCAAGACGGTGCCCGGCGCGAAATCGACATCGTACGGGCCGGAGGAGCTGCGAATTCGGATCTTTGGCATAATCGAGACAGAAAATGTAACACAGGTGCGCGTGGAGTTCGGCGATGGGCGGCGTGCGGCATAGGCGAAATTCCGTACGCGAAAGCGCGATTGCAAAATCGCAATCCAGCGACGATTAGAAAGTGCGTTCTTGCTGATTCTGCGAGGGGTTACTTCGATTTCTAATTGGTATGCTCTGTCGATTAGAAACGCAGTAGCGCACGACGGACAGTCCACGCGCTGATGAGAAAGAAAAACGCGCGAAAATTCGCTATTAGACACTATTGCCGTGGTTTGTTTTGTTTGAGTTACCCACGTTTTTAATCGCGGATTCGCTATTAGAAAAGGCAATCTTAGGAATTGCGCGCCACTAGAGCCTGGGACCGTGGCGACAATGTTTCCCCTGAGGCGGCGACTATTCCGCGCTGCGTGCATTGCTTGTGGCGCCCTAACTGGGCACACATCTCCCTCGGTGTAATCGGGGCCGGCACGTGGTATGGGCACACGCCGGCGCCTGCCCCTTTTCGAGGCGACACACAAATAATTATTAGGATATTTTGATTGTGCGGTCTTTTTACCAGATTGAATACGATTGTCAAGTGGTAATTATAGGAAAAAAGTTGGGCCACAGATGAACACAGATAAGACACAGATGGAACGAACCCTGTGATCGGGCTAGTCTACAAACCTAAACGAACTTGTCGAGTGGACGTTGGGGGGACGGTGGTCGCGCTCGTGTACAAGCCGCGTACAGCGAGTTAGTGCGGGACGGTTACTCGTGGCCGCTGTGGCGGAAACCGTAAATCAAAATCGGAGTTCGTTGCTCGATAGTAGGAGGGATGGTACGTTTTGTGCAGGCTGGAAAAGCAATATTCGGCAGAAGGAGATGAAGATGAAGGCAAATTTCAAAATCGGCGTGTTGGCTGTGGGCCTGATGCTGGCGGGGAGCGCATTCGCGCAAGAGAAAAAGATCAAGCGGTCCGAGCTGCCCGCGGCAGTGGAAAAGACGGTCGTCGAGCAGAGCAAGGGAGCGACGATTCGCGGATTCAACAAGGAAACGGAAAACGGACAGACGATGTATGAGGCGGAATTGCTCGTGAACGGTCGCAGCAAGGATGTGCAAATGGACGCAAACGGAGCGGTGACGGAGGTCGAGGAACAAGTGGGCATGGAGGCTTTGCCGGCCGCGGTTCGAGCGGGGCTCGAAGCAAAGGCAGGCCAAGGGAAGATCACGAAGGTGGAATCGATCACAAAGAAAGAAAAGCTGGTGGCATATGAGGCCCAGGTGCTGACGGACGGTAAAAAGTCTGAAGTACAGGTTGGGCCCGATGGGAAACCATTGGCGCATAAAGAATAAAACCGGGGAACGTTTCGGCCGTCTGCGGCTGATGTTCCACGGGCCGGTTGCTTGTTAATCGAACGCCGAAACTCATGTTGGTTAACTGAAGCTGAATCCTAGCGGGGAGCAATTTGTTCTTGAACGCTGCGGCGAAGCTGCTGGGGATTTGCGATGTTGACGAAAGATTCCGGAGTGCCTCCTGTTCCGTGAACAACGACAGAGCCGAAACCGAGCATCCTGCCCAGGAATGTTTCGTCGACACCGATACTTTCGACCTTTGAAAGCATCAGGTCGAGAGTGCGGCGGCTGGTCATGCCCGTCTTGATCAGTACGCGGCGGTTGGTGACCGCCATTATTGTGGCGTTGCGTTTAGCGAGGCCATAGGAAAGGACAATTATTGCCGCCACCAGGAGAATCCCTCCGAGAACCGCGGTTCCTTGCGGACCTAATTGCGCTGCGATTTCAGAGAGAATTCCCGCGCGGGCGGCCGGGTCCTTGCCGCTTTTAGCTTGAATCGCGCCTACGAGCAGGGCCAGTCCCGGAAGGCCGAGCAACAAACTGACGAACAAAGGTCCGAGCAAAACGATCCAATGGTGGCGCGTCTCAAAGAGAAGCGTTTCACCAGGCACCAGGTTTCTCGATGCGTAGCTCATGTCAGTTTCCCAGGGCCGTTGACTGCTTCCGTGAATAAGGTCCTTTAGCGAAACTTCTTCTGCAAGTCGTTAATCGTTTCAAGAAACACGTGCCCAACGATCGCAAGGCTTTTAGGACTGACTTTGTCGATGGTGTCTTCGGTCGTGTGCCAGTAGGGATAGTCGTCGAGGTCGATGATGTCGATGGACGGAACGCCGCGGCGCGTGAACGAAAGATGATCGTCGCTGACCGCCGTCTCGGCGGAGACAAAATAATCTTTGTATCCGAGCTTAAGCGCGTTTTTCCAAACCAGTTCCGTAAGCCAGGGAGCAGAATTCTGGTCCTTCTTAATTCTCAGTTTATACGGTCCGACCATATCCGCGAGCAGCACCGCTTTTACGCGCTTGAGCTCTCCGGACGCAGCCATCTTCGCGGCTAGCTGGCGGCTGCCGTAGGTGTTGTCGTTGTTCGAATCCCAATCCACGAAGGCTTCTTCTCCATCAACGAAAGCCATCCATACCGAGTTCGAGTGATCCTTTTTTGCGCAGAGGAGTTGCGCGAGTTCGAGCATCAAGCCGGTGGAAGAGCCTGCGTCGACAGCGCCGACGAAATCGGAGGAGGCGGCTGTGGTCTTCAACTTGGGGCTTTGGTTGCGCAACGTGTCGTAGTGCGTGAGGAGCAGAATGATTCCCTGCCCCGTGCCGGGCGCTTTGGCGACCAGATTTTTCATGACGACTTCGCCGATGGGCGTTTGCGCGTGGAAATCGTCTTCGTCCACCTGGCAGCCAAAACTCTGGAGTTGCGTGCGCAGGTAGTCTTGGGTGCGATGGATGGCGTCAGAAGCGGGCGGCCGCGGACCGAAGCCAACCAGCTTCGCGGTGTAGTCGTACGCTCTAGCGCCATCGAAGCCCCCAGTTTGCGACGGCGGCGGAGCGGGCTCGGCGGTCTGCGGCGAAGCGGACGTCGCCGTGGCGCCGGCGACGGCACTGAAAGGCGCCGCCCCGTGACTACATCCCGCGCAGCAGCTTCCCGCGAGAAGTATGGCGCTAGCCCAAATGAAATTCTCTTTTCGCGGCACCTTATTGAGCCTCCCCGGCGAGGGCCCGCGCCTGCTTGCGGCGAAGGACGAGGTGAGAAACCAGTATGCCAGCGAAGTAGAGCACAACCATGGGCGTCATGAAAATCAGCATTGTGGTGGCGTCCGGAGTGGGGGTGACGATAGCGGCCACTACGGTAATGACCAGCATAGCGTAGCGGAAATTCTTGAGCAAAAACTTCGGCGTCACGATGCCGAAGATCGACAGAAAGAAAATCAGAATGGGCGTTTCGAAGATCAGGCCAAGGCCGAGCAGAATAATCAAAATCAAATCGAAATATTCGTTGATGCTTATCAAGGGCTCGACCGGCCCGTGAAAGCTGACCAGGAACTTCAGAATGTAAGGCAGCATAATGAAGTAGCCGAATGAGATCCCGAGGAGAAAGAGAATCGTCGAAGAAAGAATAAAGCCGGTGATGGCGCGGCGCTCATGCTTGTAAAGGCCGGGCGCGACGAACAGCCAGATTTGATACAAAACCACGGGCATCGCCAGAACGACTCCCATGTAGACGCCGAACGTGATCAGAAGGTTCAGGTATCCTGCGGGACTTGTGTAGATCAGCTTGTCCATCAGATGCGCGGAGCGCAGCGCCTGCCGCATGGGCTCGACGATGTAGCCGACCAATTTTTCCGAGAGGGCGAAACCGACGACCACGCCGACGCCGATCGCCATGATCGAGTTGATGAGGCGCTTGCGAAGATCGACCAGATGATCGAAAAACGACATTCGCGCGCCGGCTTCTTCCTCGGCAGGCCGTTGAGCGGCGCGATCGGGGGCGGCCGGGTCCGCCATCAGTGCGCTTTCTCTTTGTCTAGCTGAACAGCTGGGTGCTCGGAGTCTGAGTTCGGCTCGAAGGCGGGCGTTCCTGGCGCAGCAGCCTCCGCTGGATTCTCTTCGGGTAATGATGGCGTGCCAATCACGCTCTGAGGCGGCATCGTGGGGACGATTCCCTCGGCGGGAGTGATGGCCGGTGACGCAGGCGGCGTCGACTCAGCAGGAGCCGCAGCCGCTGCTCCCGCGCCCCCAATTCGCCGTTGGTCGGACTCTCTCTCGAGGTCTCGAAGATGGCCTTCAAACGTCGAGCGAATATCGCCGGTTGCCCGGCGGAACTCACCCAGCACTTTCCCGAGGTTCCGCGCCAGTTCCGGCAGCTTTTCGGGTCCGAAAACGACCAGAGCCACCACGAAAATGATGATCAGGTGAGGGACGCTTAGCATCGCGGGTTCGTCGAACGGCCTCTACCACGCCGTTTTTGAATCATAGAAGAGGGCTGGGGGCCTGTCAAACGCCCGAAAAATTGTATGCTATACTTTGTTTTTGGGGCAAAAGCGAGGTCGCATGGAATCTTCCCGGCGGGGATTGGTAGTTCTGGCGATAGTGTTGGCTGTTTCGGCCGTTCTCGGAGGGCTGTATGGGCCCACGGTGCGCGCGACCGCTTCCGGCGCCACCGATATGCAGGATTCAGTGAAGAGCTTCACGCGCGTTCTTTCCATCGTCGAGCACAATTACGCCGATCACGTGGATGTAGACAAGGTGATATACGACGGCGCCATTCCCGGAATGCTCCGCGTCCTCGATCCCCACTCGAATTTCTTCGATCCGCGCCAATACGCACTTTTCAAGGAAGAGCAGCAAGGCAAATACTACGGCGTCGGTATGACGGTGCAAACGCGCGAGGCTCAGACCATCGTACTGGCTCCGTTTGTGGGATCCCCGGCATATAAGGCCGGCATTCGCCCGGGCGATATTATTCTCAAAGTGGACTCCAAATCCTGCGAAGGGCTGACCACGACTGAAGTGGCGGATATGTTGAAGGGCGCCAAAGGCACCACGGTTCACATAACTCTCGGACGCGAGGGCTGGGAAAAGCCGATCGAAGTGACGGTGGTTCGCGATGAGATTCCCCGCCCCGCAGTTGAATATTTCACCATGGTGAAACCGGGAATCGGCTACGTCCGCGTGTTCACGTTCAACGAAACCACGGACAGCGACCTGGCGGATGCTCTGCGCCAACTGGACGTCTCGAAGCTGGACGGGCTGATCATCGATCTTCGCAACAACGGCGGCGGACTGCTGAACCAGGCTGTCGGCATGGCGGACATGTTCCTCGACAAGAACGAACTCGTGGTTTCGCATCACGGCCGGACCTCTCCGGAGCGCCGCTACTACGCGGTACGGGGCAATCAGGGCAACAGCGTTCCGCTTGTGATTTTGGTGAATGGGCAGAGCGCGTCGGCTTCCGAAATCGTCGCAGGCGCAATTCAAGACCACGACCGCGGTTTAGTCGTGGGCGATACCAGCTTCGGCAAGGGCCTGGTGCAGACTCAATATCCGTTGAGCGAAGATACCGCTCTTCTGCTGACCACCGCACGCTACTACACTCCAAGCGGCCGCCTGATTCAGCGCGACTACAAGAACATTTCGCTCTACGACTACCACTACAATCCAAAACCGCCACACGCTCCGGAGGTGAAATTGACGGACAGCGGCAGGCAGGTTTACGGTGGAGGGGGAATTACTCCCGATGTAATCGTGCCGGCGCCCAAGCTGAACGACTTCGAACAAACGCTGCTTCGGCGGGGCGTTCTCTATCCGTTCCCGCAGGGCGTGGGCGACTTTATCCGCTACTACCTTGGCAAGAAGCCCGACGTCACGAAAGACTTCGTGGTCGATGAGTCAGTGATTGCGGAACTGCGAAAGTATCTCGATCAACAGCACATCAAGTTCACCGAGCCGGACATTCAGGACAATTTGCCGTGGCTCAAATGGAAGATTAAGCGCGAAGTCTTCACTACCGTATTTGGGCTCAACGAAGGCTACAAAGTGGAACTTCAGAGCGACCGGCAACTTGAAAAAGCGGAAGAGGAAATCCCGCAGTCCCGGGCTCTCTACCAGAACGCGCGGAAGATCGTCGCCGAACGCGCGTCCGGCCAAACAACGCATCCATAATTCTGAGCGTCACCGCGCATTTTTGGAGCGGCGCAAAAAAGATTTGCGAAGCCGTCTTTGGCCGGGTCCCGCGAGAATTCGTGCCCCGATAAACCGGGTGCCGCTCGACCGTTCTTTAGTACTCAACATGTGTTGCAATTTAAGGAACCTCGCAACTAATCCCCACCCCGCCGCTATCCGAAAATCGTAACCTAGACTAGAGCAGCCGTCGGCAGCAACGCCAGTAACATGACTAAACCACCCTTCACAGCGTTTACAAACGCCATGGGACGATTTTCCACAACGACGTGGGCGCTCCTTGGGGCCTGGGTTCTGCTCGTTGGCGGATATTCAATCGCCTCGCTTATCGTTCCAGGTGGGCGCGGACTTACCGCCTTTGGTGACATTGGACAATGTTTGGCGGCTCTGTTCGCGACTGTCGGCCTGCTAATGAACGCTTTCTGCCCCCAGAAGCGCACCCGGGCTTTCTGGCTGCTTTTGGCCCTTGGTTGCGGCGCATGGCTCGTCGGGCAAGTCACCTGGACTTACTTCGAAGTTGTGCTGCGCAAGAACGTACCCAACCCGTTCCTCGGCGATGTAGTGTTGTTTCTGCATCCCGTGCCGATGATGGTTGCCGTCGCACTGCGGCCTCACGATCTTCGCGACGATTTAAACGTGCACATCGGCTATCTGGATTTTTCGCTTTTGCTGGTCTGGTGGGTGTACCTCTACCTTTTTGTGGTGATCCCCTGGCAGTACGTGGTGCCCAACGTACTCGCGTACGGCTGGACGTACGACCATCTGGCGGCCGTCGAGAACATCCTGCTGACCATCGGTTTTGGCATGCTCATGGCGCGCGCACGCGGGGCCTGGCGCGAAGTTTACGCTCATCTGTTCAGCGCTTCCTTGCTATACGCCGCGGGCTCCTACATTACGAATCGCGCGATCGACCGCCAGGATTATTACTCCGGCAGCCCGTTCGATCTGCCTCTCGTCGCGTCATTCGTCTGGTTCGGAACCGCCGGAATTACGGCCTATGTCTTGCGCCCGCCGCGGGAAGAGTCTTCCGAATCGCGGGCGCACGAAGCGAACCCATGGCCCGCGCGCGTCGCCACCGCAGCCGTGTTTTCGATTCCCCTGATGGCGCTCTATTCCATTTTCCTCAGCTCGAACCCGGCGCCTATTCGCATATTTCGCGTGGGAGTGACGCAGGTAACCCTCATTGTGGTGGCGGCGCTGATGTTCCTTCGCCAACGCATCGTCAATCACGATCGCCTGAGGTTACTCGAGGCGTCCCGCGAATCTCTCGACGACCTCAAACACTTTCAAACACAGATGGTCCAAACCGAGAAACTTGTCTCTCTCGGCCAACTGGCTGCGGGCGCAGCGCACGAAATCAACAATCCCCTCACTGGAATCCTCGGCTATTCGGATTTGCTAGTCGACGATCCCGCGCTGGGCGATCGCCAACGAGCCGTGGCCGACAAGATCCGCGCCCTCGCGCGACGCATCAAGACGCTCGTAACCAGCCTGCTGAGTTTTGCTCGCCGAGTGCCCGCCGAGAAAATCGATCTGGATCTGAATCAAATACTCATGAGTGCGATGCACCTGAGCAATCTCGATCTGCACGGTAAGCGAATCGAAGTCGATACTCAGACCGATCCAGATTTGCCCTCCGTGCGCGGCGATGCCAATCAAATTCTCCAGGTGTTTTTTAACCTCATCAGCAATGCCGTCGACGCACTGGAAGAAGTCGGCGGAGGCAAGCTTGTGATTCGCACCAGGCGCGACGAGTGGAGAGTCACCGTAGAGTTCGCGGATTCAGGCCCCGGCATCAAGTCGCCGCATCAAGTGTTCGATCCATTTTTCACGACGAAGCCTGTCGGCAAGGGCACGGGGTTGGGGCTGAGCATCTGCTATGGGATCGTTCAGGAACACGGCGGCCGAATTGAGTGTTTTAACCGGCCGGAAGGCGGCGCGACCTTTGTAGTCGAGTTCCCTTTCGCATCGTACGAAGCGCAAGGGCAGGAGCCGGCCGCAGCAGTCGTTTCGCAACAGCATTAGATCCCGCAAAACGGAGGCTCATTGCACGCGTGGCGCGTGCATGACCGGCCGAAGCTGTTTGGATAAATGTCCGTCCTGGGACCTCTCCTCCGGACGATTCAGCGGAGGTATCCATGGACGTACCGAACTCAGTTCTTCCGAAACCAATCGAAGCAGCCGTTGCAAAAACGCCCGCAGCAGCGCCTGTTCCTCCGGCGGCTGGCGCTCCAGCCAGTCCCGTCGCTGTTGCTGCCGCCACATCCGTTCCAGGAGCTCCTGACACCCCCGGCGCAGCCGCGCCCGTGACGACGGCGGCCATCATTGCCGCGATGCTGAAGGCCGCAAAAGGCACCAGCGACTTGATCTTTTCGCCCTTCCGCGCGCCGCAAGTGGAAGTCAACGGCCAGCTCCTGCAGTTGAAAATTCCGGGCGTTGGTTTGCTAACTTCCGAAGACACCGCGCGAATCGCAGCGGATCTCATAGGGCGAAACCAGCAGGCGCTCGAAAAGTTGAAAGAGCAAGGCTCCTGCGATATCTCTTACAGCCTTCCGAAAATTTCGCGATTCCGGGTGAATATTTTCACGCAGCGAGGCACTTGCGCGATCGTGATGCGGGTGATTCCCTCCTCCGTCCCCGATTTCAAATCCCTAAATCTTCCCGAGGAGATGGCGGCTACAGGGGAATTGCGCAACGGAATCGTCCTGGTTACAGGCCCCACCGGCAGCGGGAAGTCTTCCACGCTGGCGGCGATCTTGAACAGGATCAACGAGGAGAAGGCCTATC
>Ga0210394_10002684_pt1 | contig 23947 bp, 14 predicted proteins | sample IncBWC12MmetaG_FD_160121 | JGI IMG/M metagenome (GOLD analysis project Ga0210394, IMG submission 160121) | Forest soil microbial communities from Barre Woods Harvard Forest LTER site, Petersham, Massachusetts, United States - Inc-BW-C-12-M | ecosystem: Environmental > Terrestrial > Soil >... | reverse complement strand
GATCGTGGGATCGGGGAGCTGAAGTATGTCTGCCCAGGCACGACCGATACGCCACACACTGATGACAGTCATTCTGCTGACGTGTGGAGCGGTGATGCTGATCACCTCCGCCGCATTCGTCGCTTATGAATACGTGACCTTTCGGCAGCTGATGGTGCGCAACGTCAAGATCCTTGGCGAGGCCATCGCGGCGAATAGCACTGCGGCGCTTGCCTTTGACAATCCGGATGATGCGCGTGAGGTGCTTGCAGCCTTCAAAGCGCAGCCTCACGTCGTCGCCGCGCGCCTGTACCTGAGCGATGGGCGCCTGATCGCATCATATCCCGACGGCGCCGCGCGCGGCCCGACGACGCGATCGCCGCGCGCGGATGGCTACCGATTCGAGCAGGGCCTCCTCACCGGCGTTCAGCCGGTCGTGCAGGGCGGGCGGCGCATGGGCACCCTGTATCTGGAGTCCGATCTGGGTGAGATATACGAGCACTTTCAACTGTTCGTGGCGATCGGCGCGGCGATCATGCTGGTCTGCTGTGTCGCGGCCTATCTGATCTCGAGACGCCTGCAGGAACTGATCTCCAGACCGATCCTGGCGCTCGCCACGACCGCACAGCGGGTGTCCGAGCACCGTGACTACTCGGTGCGCGCGAGCAGGCCGCAAGGTTACGAGTTCGGGATTCTCACCGATGCCTTCAATCACATGTTGACGCGCATTGAAGGTGATCAGACGAAACTGCGGAGCCAGCTGAGCCGCCTCGACCTGTTGCACGGAATCACCCGCGCCACGGGCGAGCGCCATGATCTGCCGAGTCTCTTCAGAGTCGTGCTGCGCAACCTCGGGGAGGATCTGCCGGTCGATTTTGGCTGCATGTGCCTTTACGATGCGAGCGCCGCAGCGCTGTCCATTGCTGTGATCGACCCCCGCGGTGCGCCGCTCGCCGTGGGCATTGGGCTGACCGAATCCGGCCGGGTGCCGATCGATCAGAACGGACTGGCGCGCTGTGTCGCGGGCGAGCTGGTCTACGAGCCGGATACGCGCGAGATCAAATTTCCCTTTGCGCAGCGGTTTGCTCAGGCGGGCGTGCACGCGCTCGTCGTCGCGCCGCTACTGGTGGAAGATCGGGTTTTTGGTGTGCTGGTGGCGGCGCGTCGCGAGCCCGACAGCTTCAGCAGCGCCGATTGCGAGTTCCTGCGGCAACTGAGTGAGCATGTCGCGCTGGCGGCGCATCAGGCACAGCTGTACGGGGAGCTGCAGCGCGCCTACGACGATCTGCGCCAGTCGCAGCAGGCGATCATGCAGCAGGAGCGCTTGCGGGCGCTGGGGGAGATGGCGAGCGGTATCGCGCACGATATCAACAACGCGATCTCCCCGGCGGCGCTGTACACCGAGTCGCTGCTGGAGCGCGAGCCGGGTTTGAGTGAGCGGGCGCGCGGCTGTCTGGTCACCATTCAAACCGCCATCGAGGACGTCGCTGAGACCGTGTCGCGCATGCGCGAGTTCTATCGACCGCGCGAGACTGAGATGGTGCTGTCGCGGGTGGCGTGCAATCGCGTGCTCGAGCAGGTCATCAACCTCACGCGAGCGCGCTGGAGCGATCTGCCCCAGCAGCGCGGTGTCGTCATTCAACTGCGAACCGAGCTCGCCGAGGAGCTGCCGCTGATCATGGGCTCGGAAGGCGAGCTGCGCGACGCCCTCACCAATCTCATCTTCAATGCCGTCGATGCCATGCCCGATGGCGGCACGCTCACCCTGCGCACCCGCCTCGTCACCAGCGACAGTCGCGGCGCTGACGATGCGGCGCGCCATGTGCACGTGGAGGTCGCCGATTCCGGAATCGGGATGGACGAGGAGACCCGGCGTCGCTGTCTTGAGCCCTTCTACACCACCAAGGGCGAGCGCGGCACGGGCCTGGGGCTGGCGATGGTGTATGGCATGGTGCAGCGTCATAGCGCCGACCTCGACATCGACAGCGCCGTAGGCCGCGGCACCATCGTGCGGCTGATGTTTGCCGCGGCTGATGCGCTCACGGCGCCCGTCACCGCCGCAGCGCCGCTGCAAGCGCTCGCCCAGCGATTGCGGATTCTGCTCGTCGATGATGATCCGATGCTGATCAAGTCGCTGCGGGACATCCTTGAGCAGGATGGGCACGTCGTCACGGCGGCCGACGGCGGTCAAAAGGGCATCGATACCTTCGCGGCCGCGCTGGCGCACGGCACGCCGTTCTCGATCGTCATCACCGATCTTGGCATGCCCTACGTCGACGGCCGCAAAGTCGCCGCCTCAGTCAAGGCGGCCTCAGCGCTGACCCCGGTCATTCTCCTCACCGGCTGGGGCAAGCGGCTGCTGGCGGAGAACGACATTCCGGCGCATGTCGACCGCGTGCTCAGCAAGCCCCCGCGGCTCGCCGAATTACGCGCCGCGCTCGCCAAGCTCACCGCCCCCGAGGATCCGCCAGCGGCGTTGGTGGAATCGGCATGAGCGCCCCAGCAGCAAGACTGCTGATCGTAGACGATGAGGAGGCCCTGATGCGGGCCTTGTGTGACGCCCTCGAGTACGAGGGTTACCTCACCCAGGGTTTCACATCCGGGCGCGAGGCGATTGCGGCACTGCGACAGCAGTCGTTCGATCTCCTGTTGACCGATCTCACGATGCCGGAACTCGACGGCATTGCGCTGCTGCGCGCCTGCCGCGAGATTGACCGCGAACTGGCCTGCATCATGATGACCGGACAGGGCACGATCGCCACCGCGGTTGATGCACTCAAAGCCGGCGCGCTCGACTATGTACTGAAGCCTTTCAAGATGAACACCATCCTGCCGGTGCTCGCCCGGGCGCTGGCGACGCGCAGCTTGCAGCTCGAAAATATCCAACTGCGCGAGTCCGTTTCGATCCACGAGCTCTCGCGCGCCATCACTCAGGGTCTTGAGCACGGTGAGGTCGTGGAGCGCACGCTGGCGGCAGCCGGCCAGCACAGTCATGTGAGTGCGGTGTATCTGCTCGTTCCCACTGACGACGGTCACGCGCTGCGCCTGGCAGGAAAGACCGGGCCCGACGCTCAACCGCTGGACAGCGCAATGCTGCTACTTGATGGGTCCGGGGAGCGCTGGCTGGACCAGGCGCGCAGGCAGCTCGAGGGGCCGGAAGGGGACAGTGATCCGCGTGCCCCCTTCGCGCATCCGTTTGACGCCCGGATTGGAGTTGCCCTGCCGATCGTTGCCGGCGGAAAGTTCTTCGGAGTCCTGGGCTTCAGTTCCTCGAGATCCCAGCAGCGCATCAGCCCGGGACAAATCAAGGCTCTCGAGATTCTGGCGCGCACCGCCGCGACCGCGTTTGAGACCGCGGCGCTCGTCACCCAGCTGCGGCGGGTGAATGAGGACCTCGAGCTGCGGGTACGCGAGCGCACGCGCGATCTCGAGATCGCCAACCGGGATCTCGAGGCCTTTTCATACTCCGTCTCGCACGACCTGCGTGAACCCCTGCGCGCGGTTGAAGGGTTTTGCGAAATGTTTCGCACCGAGTTCGGCTCGAGCGTTCCGGAGCCGGGCCGCAGGATTCTGCAACGCATCTGGTCCGGCGCGAGCCGCATGACTCAGCTCGTCAATGATCTGCTGCACTTTTCACGCTTCAGCCGCGAGCCTCTGCACTGTCTGCGCGTCCCACTCCGCGAGATCGTGCTGCAGACCGTGGCGCGACTCAAGGAGCCGCTCGGCGCACGGCAGCCGAGCGTGCAGGTCGGGGATTTGCCGGATTGCTTCGGCGACCGCTCGCTCCTCGAGCAGGTGCTGATCAACCTGCTATCCAATGCCTTCAAATTCAGCGCCGGCCGTGATGCGCCCCGCATCGAAGTGGGCGCGCTGCGCCAGGGTGAGGATATCGTCTACTACGTGCGGGACAACGGCGTCGGTTTCGACATGCGCTATGCCGACAGGCTTTTTGGCGTGTTTCAGCGCCTGCATCCGCAGGAGGCGTTCGAGGGGACCGGCATCGGCTTGTCCATCGTGCATCGGATCATCACCCGTCATGGCGGCCGGGTGTGGGCGGATAGCCGCCCCAACGAGGGCACGACGCTGTATTTCAGCCTGCCCGCACAGATCGAGCCCCCCCAAGCGCAAACCGCTGCTGCGCTGTAGGACCAACCGGGCACTCGTAAAGGACTGTGACGCGGATCCCGTGAGGCGCCGTCTTGCAGGTGTCTAATGCCCAGACGGTGGAATACCCCATGAATAGTCGTGCTTTTGCGCGCGCGCTCAGCTGCCCCACGCGGCAGGCCTGACGCCGGGCCCCACCGAGCTGCGGATGGACGCCCACACTGACCAGTCTTCAGGCAGGCCGCTGCGTGTCCTGCTGATCGAAGACTCTGAGTCGGACGCTGAGCTGGCGATGTGGCGCTTGAAGGAGGCGGGCTACGTATGCACGTTCCGCTGCGCCGTGAACGAGATCGAGATGCGCGCCGCACTGCGCGCAGAGCTGCCTGATCTCATCCTGTCGGACTTCAGTTTGCCCGGCTTCGATGGCATGTCGGCGCTCGCCATTGCGCGTGCCGAAGCACCCGCGGTTCCCTTCATCTTCCTTTCCGGCACCATCGGCGAGGAGCGAGCCATCGAAGCCTTGAAGTGCGGCGCGATTGACTACGTCCTGAAGAGTAATCCGAAGCGCCTGGTGCCAGCTGTGCAGCGCGCCCTCCAGGAGGCGGAGTTGCGCCGCACCAGCCAGCTTGCCGAACAGCAGGTCGCCCGCCTGACCGGCGTGCTGCAAATGCTGTCAGGAATCAACTCGGCACTGGTGCGCATTCAGAACCGCGACGAGGTAATGCACGAGACCTGCCGGCTCGCCCACAGTGTGGGTGGCTACAGACTCGCGATGCTGGCGCTGATCAATCCAGCCACGCGGATGGCACGGCCGGTGGGTTGGGCCGGCTACGAATTTCTTGCCCGGCCGGAGCAGGAGTTTCCGGTCTCGGATCACGAAGCCGGCGATACGAGTCTCATGGGACGGGTCATTCGCACCGGCGAAGCGATACTCTGCCAGGACGTCGGGCGCTTCCCTCATGTCATACACCAGCGGGACGCGCTCATCGCCGCGGGCGTTCGTTCGCTGGCGTGTCTGCCGCTGCGAGTCGACAACACCCCGGTCGGAGCTTTCCTTTGCGGCACCGGGGCCAGCGCCGTTATTGGTCAGGACGAATTGCTGCTGCTCGAGGAGGTCGCCTCCAACCTGTCCTTCGCCCTGCAGTACCTCGACAAGCAGGAGGCGGTCCACTTTCTGTCCTATTTCGAGCCACTGACGGGCCTTGCCAAGCGTGCGCTGTTCTGCGAGCGCCTGAGTCGGCTGCTGACGCGCGGCACTGACAGCCTGCCGCGTCTCGAGGTAACGGTGTTCGATGTCGCCCACCTGAGCGTCATCAATGATTCCTTCGGGCGGCACACGGGCGATCGCCTGCTGCAGTGTGTCGCGGATCGGCTCAAGGTGCACTTCCCGGACACCGAGCAGCTTGCACACCTGGGCGGCGGAACCTTCGTGTGCGTGAATGCCACACGCGCAGATGCCGACACCGAGACTGGCAGCTTGCACGACGACGTCACGCGCGCCTTTGCGCGGCCCTTCAGCGTCGATGGCCGCGAGATCGTCGCCGAGATCAAGAGTGGGGTAGCCTGCTATCCGGACGACGGACACGAGGCGCACGAGCTGGTGCAGAATGCGGAAGCCGCGCTCAAGGAAGCGAAGACCTCGGGCGAACGCTATCTGCATCACCGCATCGAGATGAATTCCGAGCTCGCCCGCCGCGTCGGCATGGAATACCGGCTGCGCACGGCGCTCGAGAAAGGGCAGTTCCTGCTGCACTACCAGCCCAAGATCACTCTGCACACCGGCAGAATCGCCAGTGTGGAAGCGCTGCTGCGCTGGCAGGACCCGGAGAATGGACTGATCGCGCCAGGCATCTTCCTGCCGCTGCTCGAATCCGCCGGCCTGATGGGGGCGACCGGCGCCTGGGTGCTCAGGCAAGCGGCGTCCGACTGTCGCGCCTGGCGCTGCAAGGGCCTGCCGCCCATCAGAGTGGCCATCAATATTTCTCCCGCGGAGCTGCGCCAACGCAACATCGCGGGCGAGGTTCTCGAGGCCATCGGCGATCTGGCTGGCGATCCGGCCTGGGGGATCGACCTCGAGATCACCGAGGGTGTGCTTTCCGGCGACTCCTCATCGTGCGTCCACGCACTCAGGCTGTTGCGCGCCGCAGGCATTCGTATTGCAATTGACGACTTCGGTACGGGCTTCTCCTCGCTCAGCCGCCTGTCCGAGCTGCCGATTGACACTCTTAAAATCGACCGGGTGTTCACCAGCCGTCTGCCGACGGACCGCAGGAGCTGCACGCTGGTCTCCACCATCATCGGTTTGGCGCATGCGTTCGACATGACGACCGTCGCGGAAGGCGTCGAGACTCAGGCGCAGTTGGATTACCTGGCGCGCGAAGGCTGCGATGAATCACAGGGCTACCTGCACAGCCGACCGCTGCCAAGATCGGAATTGGAGAGCTGGCTCATCGGTGTCGGCAGCGCGGCAACGGACGGCAGCGATCTCAGAAGCGCGCGTGCCTGAGCCTGGATGCGCGCGCAACTCATGCCCCGCCCCCTGGCCGATCTCCCGCCTGCAAGGGCGTCTGCGGTTGCGGAACATACCTAGAGACGCGGCCTCAGCCCGGCATGCATAATTTCCCGCATGTCCGCCTATCGTCCGCTTGAAGAAGAGCTGCACGCGCTGCTGGATGCCGCCGTCGAAGGGATCGTTGTGATCGACCATCTCGGCCGCATTCAGGCCTTCAATCGCTCAGCCGAGCGGCTGTTCGGTTACCAGGCACGGGAAGTGCTGGATGGCAATGTCAACCTGCTGATGAACGAGCCGGATGGTAGCGCGCACGATGGCCACCTGGCGCGATTCGCGGCAACTCGGGTTGCGCACATTATCGGAAACGGTCGTGAAGTGAGCGCACGGCGAAAAGACGGCAGCGTCTTTCCGGCATTCTTGCTGGTCCGCGCGGTCGCGGGCAGCGAGCCGCCGCGCTTCGTCGGTTTCGTCCACGACATGACGCCAAGACGCCGGGGCGAGGAACACGCGCGTCGGCTGCAGGAGCGTTTGTGGCACGTGTCGCGGCTTGCCACCGTGGGTGAGATGGCGTCGGGCATCGCCCACGAACTCAACCAGCCGCTGGCGGCGATTGCGAACTATGCTCATGCCTGCGACCGGCTGTTGGGCCGGCCGGATGCGGATCTCGAAGAGGTACAGGGCGCCCTGAAAGAGATCGCGGCGCAGGCGGTACGTGCCGGGGACGTCATCCGTCGCCTGCGCAGCCTGGCGCACCCGCTCGTCGATCGGCGCGAACCGACCGAGATCAACGTGCTGATCACTGAACTCACCGTCCTGGTGCGCTCGGATGCGCAGGCCCACGAGGTGCAATACCGCCTCGAGCTCAGCGACGGGCTGCCGCGCCTGGAGGTGCACCGAACCCAGATCCAGCACGTCATACTCAATCTGGTGCGCAACGCCATCGAATCACTTGCCGAGACTCCTGGAGAGGCGCGTGAGATCGTCGTGCGCACTTGCCGGCCCCGCGACGGCGAGGTGGAGGTATCCGTGTGTGACAGCGGCCCCGGGGTCTCCCCGAGCCTCGCCCCGCGCCTGTTTGAACCATTCTGGACGTCCAAACCCGCCGGCGCAGGCCTCGGCCTTGCGATCAGCCGTACCATCATCGCAGAGCACGGCGGTACACTGGATTATCGGCCGAACGCTCCGGTCGGTGCCTGCTTCGCCTTGCGCCTGCCGGTGGTGAATCGCGGGGAGCAGCCATGAATCAGGGATTACCGATTGTTTTCATAGTCGATGACGACGAAGCAGTGCGCAACTCGCTGCGGCTGCTGGTCAAGTCGGTTGGCCTGAGTGCCACGGCATTGGTCTCCGCTCAGGAGTTCCTGGCGAGCTACGACCCGCTGCAGCCTGGCTGCCTGGTCCTTGACGTGCGCATGCCCGGTATGAGCGGCCTCGAGCTGCAACAACAATTGAACCTGCGCGGTGCCGTCATTCCGGTAATTTTCATCACCGGGCATGGTGATGTTCCCATGGCCGTAGCGGCCATGCAGCAGGGGGCCTTCGATTTCCTGCAAAAGCCCTTTCGGGATCAGGACCTGATGGACCGCATTCAGCGGGCGTTGGACAAGGACCGGGCAAATCGCGCCGAGCTCGGCGAGCGCAGCCGCATTCGCGAGCAGCACGAGACGCTGACGCCACGCGAGCGTGAGGTGCTGGCGCTGGTGACGAGCGGCAAGGCCAACAAGGTCATGGCCGCTGATCTCGGCCTGAGCCAGCGCACCATCGAGATTCACCGTGCCCGCGTAATGGAGAAGATGGGCGCTTCCTCGCTCGCTCACCTGGTGCGGATGGTACTGGACCTCGAGGACAGCGGCGGGCAAGCCGCTACAAGGCCCGATTCTGCCCCCTGAGCGGCTGAACCGGTGGCTGGGCTACCGCTCAGGCTTTGAGCAGGGCAGTGAGCATCCCCAGCAACTCCTCAGCCTTGATCGGTTTGCTCGCGAGCCGCAAGTGGGGGTCCATGCGCAGCTCGTGCACGGCCGCAGAAGTGTCGCCGGTGATCAGGATCGCTCTCAAGGGAACCGGCAAGACCTCGCGCAGGGCCGCAATGACCTGCATGCCGGTCTCGCCGTCGCGAAGATGATAGTCGGTCACCAGCAGATCCAAACGCGGGTCTTTGGCCGCGTGCGCCAGCGCTTCGGCCAGCGAGGCAACGGCCGTGACCTGATAGCCGTCACTCTTCAACAGCATACGGGTCGCCTCTCGCACGGCGGCATCGTCCTCCACCAGTAGAACGCGAGTCGGTACCTGCGTGACGCGCGGCGCCGGCTCCGCTGCTGCCCGGGGTGTCCGGCGGACGGTACCGTGGCCCGCCGGCAAGGTGAGTGCGAACCGTGAGCCTTTGCCGACCTTGGAATGCGCATCCAGCTTGACATTGAGCAGCGCCACGATGTGCTGCACGATGCTCAAGCCAAGTCCGTATCCTTCGCGCGAGCTGTTGGTCCCGACGCCGACCTGATAGAACTCGTCAAAGATGTAGCGCAGCTGATCGGCCGGGATGCCGATGCCGGTGTCGAGCACTTCGATGCGCACGAGCGACGGCTGTTCGTGCAGCGAGCGTAACGCCACCGAGCCTTTAGCGGTGTACTTGATGGCGTTCGACACCAGATTTTTCAGGATCTGTTCTACGAGAGAGCGATCGCTGTGAACGGAATCGTCGCAAGGTACCACCTTGAAGGTCAGGCCCTTGCTGGCCGCCAGACCCTGGAACTCGAGCCGCAGCTCCTCGAACAGCGCGGCCACCGCGAAATCGGTCGGATCCGGCTTGACGGCCCCGGACTCGAGCTTGCTGACGTCGAGCAGCGCATTGAGCAAGCGCGACATCCCCTCGATCGCCTGCTCCTGCTGGGTGAGCATCTGCACCGCATCCGGGTCGGCAAGCGTACGGCGCAAAGTACCGTTCAACAAAGACAAGGTCTGCAGCGGCTGGCGCAGATCATGACTGGCCGTTGCCAGGAAGCGACTCTTGGCCTGGTTGGCCCGATCGGCGGACTCGCGCGCGCGATCGGCGATCTGGCGCGCATCGATGAGCTCTGCCTCAACGCGCCTGCGATCGGTCACATCGCGGATCGCGGCAGCGACCAGAATCCGCTTGCCGTCCTCGATCGGGCTCAGGCTGATCTCGAGCGGAAATTCCGTACCGTCCAGCCGCTGGCCGAACAGTTCGAGTCCCGCTCCCATCGGCCTGGCGCGCACGCTCCTCATGTAGCTGTGCCGGTGCGCAATGTGCCGGTCCCGAAAGCGCTCGGGCATCAGGCACTCGACGGGCTTGCCGATGATGTCACCTTGAGGGTGACCGAACAGCGCCGCTATCTGACGGTTGGCGAAGCAGATCAGCCCCGCATCATCGATGATGATCATCGCGTCTGGTGCGGCGTCAAGCGCGCTGCGTGCCAGCTCGGACGAAACGGACTGCATGGACGAATCGCCTTGCAAACGACGCGAAGCCGTGTGACGACCGCTTACGATACCTGAAGGGCCGCCGAGCGGCAAAGAGGCCGCTGCCCGTCGGTGCGCGGATCGAACACGCGCCGAGTGCAGGCATCGTGGCTCTACACGGTCGGTGTCGGCACCTCCCGGCCGCCAAAATGGATCAGCAGGCCGATCAGCGCCATCGCCCAGACGATCACCGGACTCGAAGGCAGGTCGAACGCGGCCGACAGCACGAGCCCGATGACGTAGCTTGCGGAAGACAGCGCATAACCCACTGCGAGCTGGCGGCGGACAGGATATCTGTAGGTCGCGACCGCGGGCACGATGAGGCTCGTGAACACGAGGTATACCCCGACGAGCTGCACGGAGATCGTCACCACCAGTGCGAACAGCACATAAAATCCGACGCGGCCCAGTCGCTGACGCCAGCGGAACCACGCGATCAGAAAGACGCCGGTGAGTATCGCTGCGTGCAGCAGCTGCTGCGGTGTGACCCAGAGGATCTGTCCGGCCAGCAGATCCTTCAGATCCTCCCCGCCGTGTGGATCGTTGGCAAGGATCAGAATCTGTGCCGTCGAAGCGAGCACGAAGAGCACACCGATCAACGCTTCCTGGACCTCAGGTCGCCTGCGCTCCGACCAGGTCAGCAGTAGCGCGCCGGCCAGTGCCGCGGCGGCGGCCGCGATCTGCGTGGTCCAGCCGGTCGCGCCGAGGCCAAAGCTGTGAGCGGCAATCACGCCCACTCCTGCCACCTGCGCGATAGCGAGGTCGATGAACACAATGCCACGCGCAAGCACCTGCTGTCCGAGCGGCACGTGCGACAACACCACGAGAAAGCCGGCAATCAGTGCCGGCCACAGAATACTCAGATCCGCTTGAAGAGTGTTCACTTAAGTGCCGCCAGCAGTCGATTGATCGTGTCATCAAAAAGACCGAACAGGTCTTTCGCCTCTGCTGTGCCTCCTACCGAGTAGGGCAACAGCACGACCGGCGCATGGATACGCTCCGCGAGCCACTCGGCAGCCCTCGCGTCGTTGTACGCATTCCGCAGGATCATCTTCGGTGGCGTGGCCGCGAGCTTGGTGACGAGCTCGGCGAGGTATCCGGCGCTCGGAGGCACGCCCGGCTTGGGCTCGATGGAGGCCAGCTCCTTCAGCCCGAGCCAGTTGCACAAGTAAGCCTGGTCGCGGTGAATCACGACGACGCCGACGCCTTTGAGCGGCGCGGCCTTGGACTCCCACCCCAGGGTAGCCTGCTGCCAGCGCTTCTGAAAATCGTCGCCGCGCGCCGCGTAGTACGCGGCATTGGCGGAATCTATCAACACGAGGCGCGCGGCGAGCGCCTTGGCGATGGTTGCAATGTTGTGCGGATCGAGGGTTACGTGCGGGTTGCCCAGGGGATGGATGTCGCCCATGGAGCGATCCACTGCCGACGGAACCTCGAGCAGATGAACGAGCGGCGCGGCCTCGAAGTAGCCCGGGCTGCCGGGTTGGATCTTGGTGTTGCCGGAGTCCTGCAGCAACACCGGCATCCAGCCGATCTCAAGATCGGCGCCGGTGGCCACGACCAGATCCGCCGTACGTGCCCGAGCCACGAGACTGGGTTTCGCGTCGACGCGATGGACGTCCTGAAACGCGCTCGTGGCCGTATACACGTTGACCTTGTCGCCACCCAACTCCGTGACCAGCGCGGCCCAGTCCGGTGTGGTTGCCAGCACCTTGAGCGCCGCCTGCGCCGGCGGAGCGCCGACGCACAGCGAGACGGTTGCCAGCGCCAGCAGACTTCGAACGTACTTGAGCATGATGGGAGTCCTAGAATTTATGGGCGCCGTGCGCGCCCATCGCGAAAATGTACTGCAGGAGGAGCTGCCGATCGCGCTCGGTCGCGCGGGCGTCGTCCCAGGCGTACTGCGCCCGAAGCCGCGAGAACTCGCTCAGGCTCCAGTCGACCATGATCGTCGTGCGTTCAGGCGATGCAGACGCCAGCGATGGGAAGGCCGCGAACGGCAAGAGACCCGCCTGGACGAGCCCGATGCCCGGTGTTCCGGATTGCATCGAATCGTAGCGCAGCCCTGCGCGCCAGCGCTGCACGAACTCGTACACGGCCTGCAGGTACCAGCCCGACTGCGAGCTGTTGTAGTCACCTGCGAGGTTGCGCCCGGTGACGTCGAACGCAAGCTGCCCGCTCTCCGTGCGGTGCATGTACTCGCCTTGCAGCTTGAATTGATGGTGCGTCGGATCACCGTGCGGAGCCCATTTCAGCGTGCCGTCGGCGATCCAGGTGCGCGACGTCCCGGTGAACGCGTTGGTGACCGCCGTTCCGAACTGATCCACGTCATCGTAGCTTCGATCGGTGGAACGGATATCGAGCCAGGACACGCCCAGCCGCCAGCTGGTGGAATCGCCCACATCGCCCCCCAGATGCGCGAACAGCGCGTCGCTCGCCAACGAGTTCGAATTGCGCTGAGTGCCGGGGAAGCTGCGGCCGCTGCCGGCCTCCGCTCCGAGTTCGATGAAGTAATCCGTCGGCGCGAGCCAGCGGATCTGCGCACCATCCTGCGCCAGCTGGCCCCCGAGAAACACCTGGTACACCAGCGGTTGATCCACGAAGTCCCAGTTGTGCGAGTGGATCTCGTTCAGGTAGCCGGTAGCGGAGAAGAACCGACCCCCTTTGATCGTGAAGCCGTTGTTGAGCGCGATCGTCTTGAAGTATGCCTCCTCGATGTCGATGCTGTTGTCGCCCTGGATCGCCGCCGTGACGTTCCCAAAGAAGTACGGATCGACGTTGGAGGCGACTGTCAGCTCCGATTCGTCCAGGTTGAAGCTGCGACGCCCGGGGCCTTCCCCCGAGGGAGGCGGGATGAAACCGGCGACGCGGTAGGTGGCGGGATCCTGCGAGAGGCTCGCGTAGTTGCCTGTCAGGATCATCGAGATAGCGGGGTTGAAAGCCGCCGCATTGCTGCTCTTCGCGGGCGCTGCGAGCGGCGCGGGCTGCGGGTACGCCGGCGGCGCCGTGGTCGCGGTCGCCACGGCGCTTTCCAACTGTTTGATCCGTGCCTCGAGCGCCTGCACGCGTGAGGTGTAGTCGCTCTTCAGAGCCTCGAGCTCGGCTCGTAACGCAGCCAGGTCGTCCGTGGCGGCGTGCCCGGCACCGGGCCACACCAGACAGCCAAATACGATTGCCGCTGCAACAGGAGTGAGCTTCGCCATGGATCGCCTCTCCAGTGTCCGTCGATTACGCGGCTGGCGGCAATTCAATGCCGCAGCCGGCGATCGTCATCGGTCAGGCGAGCAATGGCGGAGCGCGAGACAGGAAGGCGTGTTGCGGGGAGTACCCGCCGAGCGGGGCGACTAACGTGCGGTAGGTCGTACCGATTTGAGCCCGCCCGAAGCTTGGCGAGCGGCCCGTGCCGCCCGCTGCCGCAAGCACGGGCGCATACGATTGGCAGGCCGGACAAGACTGACTGGACGTGGCCGGGACACCCCGCGATTTACCGGACGCGCTCAGGTGAGAGTACTCGTGCATCACCGCGCCGGTCTGTGCGACCAGCAGCGCGAGCGCGAGGAACACGCCGAGCCTCGCGATATGCCGACGGCAGGGCAGGAATCGGGCCGGTGCCATACCCGCAGTATAGCCTGCACGACGGAGCTCTCAGGCCCCGAGACGATCTCGCCGCGAATTAGTCGGATTTCGTCACGGTCCCGCCCCGGTCCCCGCACTACCCGGTGGCGCCAGGGGCTGCTGAGCAAAATCGAAACAATCACTCATGCCGTTTGAGGCAGCGTCGCGCTGATTGAGGGGCGCGAGGCCAAACGTCGTTTCACAAAACCTCACCAGGCTGACGTGCGAGTTTTCCTGGTGTGAGATGTGACCGGGCCTGGCATAAGGACTGAGCGCCAGACAGGGCACGCGGGAACCGAAGCGAAATGGCTGACCGTCAAATTCCGGAAAAGCATCAGCCGCTCGCTGCGCCAAAGTGTGTTGCCACGGCTCCTTCACCGGCGGCACCACGTGATCGAACCAGCCGCCCCAGTCGTCCCAGGTGATGAAAATTGCGGTGCTGGCCCACAGACCGCCCGCCACGACGGCGGCGACCTGATCCGCGGTCCATTGCGAGCCGGGGGTGACGTTCTGCTTCGGATGCTCACTCAGATCCGGCTTGCCATCCCCATAGACCCACGAAACAGTCGGTAGTTTGCCGTTCGCGGCGTCCTGCTTGAAGGCGTCACGCGAGTGGTTCGAGGGGTGGCCAGCCAATTCGGAAATGTACGCGAACGCGTAACCGCCGTAGTTCCCCCATGTCAGCCCCGCTTTCTCGAGAGCCCGCGGCAGGGAATTCAGCTGGTACGCTTGCCCGGGACTTGGCCGATAGATATTGGCGGGATTGTTGATGAGGGGCGCATCGGCGCAGATCAGCATCAGGTGATTCGGCGTCGACGGCCCGGCAACCTCGGAATAATAGTTGTCGCACAGGGTGAAGCGGTTCGCAAAGGCAAAATACGCGGGGATGTCGCCCTTGTTGTACTGCAGCCGGTGAGCGGTGTCATTCTGACGCTGCATCCACGCCTGGTGCCTGTGATTCGGGTCATCGGGCGGCGGATTGGCCGCCTTGCCCAGCACGGCGCCGTTGGCGCCGGGGAATGTTCCGAAGTAATTGTCAAAGGTGTGGTTCTCTTTGACGATGATGACGATGTGTCGTAGCTGGGAGTTCATGGCGTTCCCTCGCGTGCCCAGGGTCTGCGGTTGATACTATTCGAGGCGCTCATAGACCGCCCGGGCATCCGTGAGCGTCTGCAGCACACCGGCCTTCTCCGCCGCCGAGTTCCAGTCGGGATAGCTGCCGGTGGTCTGCAGCAGGTGATCGATCCACGCCTTGAAATAGCGCGCGTCGTCGGGTGAGCGCGGCCTCTCGCCGCGCACTGAAACGTACACCGGGCTCGTGGTCGCGTAGACGAAGTTGTCGAGCACCGGATATTCCGCTTTGGCGGTGAACGCTCGCAGCAGGCACCAGCCGCTGCTCCCGATCGGCAGCGTGCCGCTGACTTCGAGCCTGTCGCGATGAGTGCCGAGTGCGAGTTCGCGGGCGACGCGCCCGTTACAGACGACCTGGGCGTGGTCAACGGGCACGATGGAGCGCAGGCGCGCGCTAAAAGACACGCTTTGCCCGCGCTCGAGGCGCAGTGTTGACCCGATGGGATTGCCGGCGACGGAAAAATCGAGCAGCGGCCCGTTGGTGGCGAACGTTCGCCCCTGCCGCAGCGCCTCCAGCCAGGACTCGCTGCTGAGCGCGCCGTTCGCCACCGAGGCGTAAACGCGGTTCAGGCCGACCGGTCCGCGCAGAGTCGCATAGTTGGCCATCGCATCGGTGCCTGCGGCGGCCGGAATCCTGAATCCTAAGTTGAGCAGGCGGTACCACACGCCGGCCGTCGCCTGATGATCGGCGAACGCCACGATTTCGAGGTAGTCGATCTTGTCCAGCGCAACATCGACGGGAAGCTCGTCGGCGTCGGTGTGAGCAGGCTTGGTCAGGGGCTGCGGTTCCTCCTCGAATGGATGCACGTAGCCGACCAACGCGCCGTGCGCGTGCGCGATGTCCGCCACATCGGCATTCGTCGGCGAGAGGCTCGCCGCCGCCGTGTTCGGATAGCCCGCATACCCGGGCAGCAGGGTGTTGCCATGTATGCCGAGCACACCCAGGTGACCCCAGTAGCTGGTGTGGAATTCCTGGCCGTGAACCACCAGCGTCCCGGGCTTCGATGCCGGGTCAACCCCTTGCCCGCTGTAGGCGATGTCGGGGAAGCGCTGCTCCTTGTTTACGATGAGATTCTCGACAATGTCGAGATCCTCCGCTTCCGCCTGCAGCACCAGGTGCGCAGGCGTGTTGCGGTAGTGTCCGCCGTAGTTCATGTGCACGTGCACGTCCGCGCTTACCCAGCGCCGGTCCGTTCCGTCAAGCCAGGGGCGCGCGGCCATCACGGCCGCGACATCCGCCGTCGCTCCGGCACGCACCTCGAGCGTGTGACGCTCGGGTTGGCGCGCAAGACCCTTCATCAGCTCGACGCTCACGGCGCCCGCGGGGACCTCGATCAGGTCGTCGCCGGTGGTATGGAAGTAGCGTGCTTCGAACGGATGCTCGTTACGATCGAACTCCGCATGATGCGTCCAGGCGTGGGCAGGGGCGTAGAACCGCCCGGTCGCGTCGGTGACCACGGCCCGCGCCGGCGTCGGCAATCCATGTTCGTCGCGCACCAACAGGCGCACGGTGCCGCTGGGGCGCACACGGTGTCTGTCCGTCACCTCCAGCACCCGTGAGCTGCCACCCGGCAGCCGCAGCAACCGCAGTTGCGTGTCGCCGTCACGATTCGAAATAAAGGCAATCTGCTCCCCGTCCGGGGACCATCGCGGACTGGTTTCGTCCCATTCTCCATAGGTCAGCGGAAACGGCTCGCCGCCGTTGGCGGGCATCAGCCAAAGCTGCAGCCAGTTGCGCCCGAGGTACGAGCTGTACACGATCCGTTTCCCGTCGGGGGAAAAGTCCGGTCGCGCCTGCCAGTTGGTCTCCTCGTAGCGCAGCTCGACCGCTTGCGCGCCGGGAACCGCCGGCGCGCGCCACAAGCCCCCGGTGCCGTGAATGCGACCGCGATTGGAAACGAACACGACCGCCTGGCCGTCGCGTGTCCAGATCGGGTTGATCTCGTGGTCGTAGGCGCTGTAGTAGTAGCGCGGCAGCGAGCTCTTGTTCTCCTCCGTCAGACGCACCGGGTTGGTCAGCTGTTCCTCGCGCAGCTCGGCGACAAACAGGTGAAAGTGGCGATGGTAGGCAGTCGAGACATAGACGACTCGCTGACCATCCGGAGACCAGCGCGGCTCGACGTTGACCGCACCACCCTGGGTCAGTTGCCGTGTGCGACCCGAACTCAGATTCAGGAGCCACAGCTCGATCGCTTCCCCCTGAGCAGATGCATAGACGATGAAGCGCCCGTCCGGTGACCAGTCCGGCTGGTAGTCGTAGCCCGGGCCATCGGTCAGCTGCTCGGCGCTGGTTGAATCGAGCTTCTGACGCCACAGCGAGCCTGCCATCGAAAAGACCACCTCGCGAGAGTCCGGCGCCCAGGCGACACCGCTCGGACCGCTGGTCAGCTGTGGCAGGTACATCTCGCGGTAGTAATACGAATGCGGCAGGTCGATCGGCGGCACGACCGGCTGCGGCTGCGCGCACAGTGAACGGCTCGCCAGTGCGCCGAGCAGCAGTGCGATGAGTTGCAGGTGCCTGGCCATGCCTTCCCCACGCGGCGCCTGAGGTGTGGGCCCGCCGACCATCGCCGGACGCTAGACGACGCGCCGGGGCGAATCAAGAGCTCAAGAGCAGGAGAGCAGCCGCTGCCCGCACCACAGCCGCCTGCAGCGCAACGCGCTGTGGCGCAAACGCAAAACCTCAGGTAACTCAGGGTCCAACGGTTGTCGCGCCGAAGATTCCGGGGGGACCCGCGTCACACTTTCTCGCCCTTCGGGAGGAGTTGTGACCGCCTACCGCGGGTCGGGCCGCATTTTGTGAAGCGGGTTTCCGCCTCACGTCAGGTTTTCCGACTCAATGCAATACGGAAACTACGCAGCCCCGTCGCTGCGAGGAGCTCCTGATGCGATCTACTCATCAACGGTGCGGACCGCTGTTGCTGGCTGCAGCCTTGGGGTTGGCGGGCGGCGCCTGGGCGCAGCCTGCGCAAATCACCTCCGAGCTCCGGGTCGAGCGGGTGGAAATCGTCGACGGCAAGACTGAGTTCAAACCGGCGCAGCTGAGCAAGCCGGGGGACGTGCTGGAGTATCGGGTCAAGTACACCAACCGCTCAGCGTCCGCAGCCACTGGCCTCGTTGCCAATCTGCCGATCCCCGCGGGCACCACTCTGGTTGCGCGTTCCGAGCTGCCTCCCGACGTGCTCGCCAGCACCGACGGCGCGCAGTTCGCGGTCCCGCCGTTGATGCGGACGGTCAGGCAGGCCGACGGCAGCGAGCGCCGGGTGCCGGTGCCGATTGAGGAGTACCGCGCGCTGCGCTGGAACCTGGGCACGCTGGCCGCCGGCCACAGTGCGCAGGTGCAGGCACGGGTGCGGGTGAACGCCGCGCCGCCGCCGGCAGCCGGCCCGCCGGCGCAGACCGCCGCTCAGCCTTAGAAGACCGACGAAAGTGCCGTGCTCAAAACCTGGGAGTCGATTATGAGTGCCTTAGAGTTTCGTAGTAGCTGGCTGCGCCGCGCAGCGGCCTGCTTCGCCGCCGGCGTCCTGGTGTTGGTCGCGGTCGGCGCCGCCCAGGCGACGCCGCCGCCAGCGGGCACTTCAATCAGCAACCAGGCTTCCGCTACGTATACCGATGCGTCGGGCGTATCGCATACCGTCACCTCCAACGTGGTGCAGACCACGGTGCAACAGGTCGCCAGTCTCACGCTGACCCAAAACGGCGCTCAGAACGCCACCGCCGGCAGCGTCGCCTACTACCCGCACACCCTGACCAACACAGGCAACGGCAGCGACACCTTCAACCTGACTAGCGCCAACTCCGGCGGCTTCACCCTGAGCACGGTGCAGATCTACGCCGACAATGGCAGCGGTCAGCCCACCGGCCCGCCCATCACCTCGACCGGACTCCTCAACTCCGGTGCGACATTCAGGTTTATCGTCGCGGCCACGCTCCCGGGTACGGCGACCGCCGGTCAGACCAACGCCCTCACGGTGACGGGCACCAGCGTGTTCGACGCCACCAAGACGGCTGCCAACACCGACACCACCACCGTCACCAACAACGCCGTGGTTTCAGTGACCAAGTCGGTGAGCGCGGCCAGCGGTGCGGCGGGATCGGGGCCCTATACCTATACCCTCACCTACACCAACACCGGCAACAGCACCGCCACCACGGTCGCCTTGAGCGACGCGATTGCGGCCGGCATGACCTATGTGGCCGGCTCGGGCCGCTGGAGCGTGAGCGGCGCCACCGCGTTGTCAGACGGGGGCGGTACGACCGGAACCGCGCCCAACACCATTACCTCTACCTACACGGCCGGCAGCAACACCTTTGCCGCGACCGTGGCGCAGGTGCCGGCGGGGCAATCCGGCACGGTGAGCTTCCAGGTCAACGTCGCCGCCGCCACCGCCGCCGGGGTGCTGAACAACACCGCGACCTACTCCTACAACAACGGTGCGGGCACGACCGTTTCCGGGTCCTCGAACACCGTGCCGTTCACCGTCCGACAGGGCGCGAGCGTCACCCTGACCGGTCAGACCGTGGCCGGGCCGGCTGCACCCGGCGCCATGGTGAGCTTCAGCAACACGCTCACCAACACCGGCAACGCCACGGACACCTTCAATATCACCACCGGGACCAGCACCTTCCCGGCCGGCACGACGTTCCAGTTGTTCAAGAGTGACGGCGTCACCCCGCTGACCGACACCAACGGCGACGGGACACCGGACACCGGGCCGGTGGCCGCCGGCGCCACTTACAACGTGATCGTCAAGGCCACGTTACCTCCCAATGCGACCAACACCGGTGCGCCGTTCACCGTGCAGAAGACGGCGACTTCGGTGTCTGATGCAACCAAGTCCGCCACCGCCACCGACACCCTGAGCGCCATTTCGGCCAACGCGGTCGATGTGACCAACAACAGCGTCTACAACGGCGTCACGCCGGCCCCCGGCCAGGGTCCGGGTCCCGAAGGCGCCGCCGTGATCACCAACACCACCAACCCCGGCACCAGTACCACGTTCATTCTGGTGGCCAACAACCGCGGTCCGGCGCCCGACAGCTACAACCTCGGCGCCAGCACCGTCTCGACCTTCGCGAGCCAGACCCTGCCGGCCGGCTGGACGGTGACCTTCAAGGCCGACGGTGGCGCGGGCAACTGCTCGAGCACGGGAGCGACGATCACCAGTACCGCTTCGGTGCCGGCGGGTGGCGCGGCGACGGTGTGCGCTCTGGTCAGCGTGCCGGCCGGTTATGCCGCCGGCACCAATGACCTGTACTTCCGTGCCCTGTCACCCAACTCGGGGGCGAGCGACACCATTCATGATGCGGTGGCCGTCAGCGCGGCGCGCTCGATCAGCTTTACGCCCAACCATGCCGGCCAGACCTTTCCCGGTGGCTCCTTTGTCTATACGCAGACGCTGACCAACACCGGCAACGTGACGGAAGGCAACGGCACGGTCAGTTCGATCGCATTCGGCAACGCCAACAACCAGGCGGGCTGGACCTCGACGCTGTATTACGATGCCAACAACAACGGCACTCTGGACCCCACCGACCCGCAGATCAGCGGCAACCTCAACACGGTGGCGGGCCTCGCCGCCGGGCTGGCCCCGGGGCAGTCGATCACCGTGTTCGTCAAAGTGATCGCCCCGAGCGGTGCGCTGGCGGGCGCGGTGGACGCGACCACCATCACCGTCACCACCACCAACGGCAGTTACAGCACCACCGCGCCCTCACCGGCCGTGGCCGTCGACAGCACCACCGTGATCGCCGCCAACCTCAACCTGAACAAGGCCCAGGCGCTGGATGCGGGCTGCACCGGCCCGACGGGGGGCACTTCCTACAGCGCGGCCGGCGTCAGCGCAAAACCCGGCCAGTGTGTGCTGTACCAGATCACGGTGATCAACGCCGGCGCGGGTAACGCCACCGCCGTGGTGGTGTCCGACGCCACGCCGAGCTTCACCACGCTCAGCACCGCACCGGCAACCACCGTGGGCAGCATCGCGGGCGGTGCGCCGGCGGTGGGCGGCACGGGCACGATCAACGCCAATGTCGGCACCCTGACTCCCGGTCAGTCCGCGATCCTGACGTTCGGCGTCAGGATCAATCCTTAGCGCGGTCACGGGTGTGGCGGGGGCTGGCGGCGCCTCCTGCACCGGTCACCCACTGTTATGCTGCCCCTGTTGCGTCGGTTGCTGATCACGGGGCTGCTGCTGGCCCTGTCGGTGGCGGCTCGCGCTGCGCCGCCGCCAGCGGGAACCCTCATCAGCAACACCGCCAGCGATAGCTTTGTCGATCAGGCCTCGGGATTGTCGGTCAGTCTCAGGTCAAACACCGTCACTGTCACGGTCGCCCCGCTCGGCGCGGCGGTGCTGGCGGTCGCACTGGCGTCCTCCACCAGTTCAACCACTGCGGGAGCGACCTTCAGCCTTACGGCGAGTGCCCTGAACAACGGCGGCGGGGCGGCCAACCCGGTTGCGGTCACCGTCAACGGCGCGAGCGCCAGCCTGTTCCTGCTCAGCCTTCAGGTACCGGCCAATACGCGGTTCGCGAGCGCACAATCCATCAGCGCCGGCGCGCAGCTCCTCTACCATGTGTTGGGAACGACGGCGAACACTTACGTCACGGCTCCTCCTGCGGGCGCGACCGTCGATAGGGTCGCCTGGTCCCTGCCCGCCCTGGCGCCAGGAGCCACTCTGGCCGGCCAATTGAGCGTCACGGTGAACTCCAATGCGAGTGGCTCGCTCACCGCTGCGGCATCCACCGCCTGGGCCAGCGCACCGCAGGGGAGCCTCCAGAACACGCCGAGCAATACGGTCGTGGTGCAGCTGCCGGTGCGCGCGGCGAGCATCGCTTACTTCACCAGCGCGAGCTACGTCACGCCGAGTGCCTCGGGCCTGAGCGGCAGTCCTCTGTTCGTGCAGGTGGACGCCGCGTTGTGCAACACCGATCCCACCCGCGCGCTCACGGCACCGGTCACGCTCACCAGCAGGCTCACCGGCGATGTCGAAATCCTCACCGCGGTCGAAACCGCTCCGAACACCGGCTTGTTCCGCATTCAGCCGTCTGTGCCCACGGCCAACGCGGCGAGCCATGTGGTCGCCGCGGGTGATGGCATCCTGGAAGTGCTGCCCAACGACCTGGTGACCGCCGTCGTGACCCACTGTGGTGGCGTAACGGTGTCGGCCACCACCACCTTGTTGATCGACCCCTCCGGCGCGACCAGCAGTGGCCTGCTGATCGACAAGACCGCCGACCGCATCACTGCTCAGGTTGGCGACTTCGTCGACTACACCATAAAACTCAACAACGCCAGCGGCGCGGCGCTTGCCAACACGCTCGTCGAGGACCGCCTGCCTGCCGGCTTCGGCTACGTGAGTGGCAGCGCGCGACTCGACGGCACGTCGCTGGCCGATCCGGCTGGCGGCGGCGGTCCGGCGCTGCGGTTCAGCCTGGGTGGGCTGGCAAAGGGTGCGCAAGCCACGCTCAGCTACCGCGTGCGCGTGGGTGTGGGCGCGCAAGGCACCACCGGCGTCAACACCGCACAAGCCGTGAGCGGCAACCTGGTGTCGAACCGTGCGAGCGCTTCCGTGCACATCATCGGCGGCGTGTTTGCCAGCGAGGCATACCTGATCGGCAAAGTCTATGCCGACTGCAACATCAACGGCGTGCAGGATGCGGGTGAGCCCGGCATCCCCGGCGTGCGCATCTACCTGGAGGACGGCACCTACGCCGTCACCGATGAACAGGGCAAGTACAGTCTGTACGGTCTGATCCCGCGCCTGCACGTGGCCAAAGTCGACCTCACTACACTGCCCGCCGGTGCGCGGCTCGAGGTGCTCAGCAATCGCAATGCGCTGGATGCAGGCAGTGCGTTCGTGGACCTGACCGACGGTGAACTGCACAAGACCGACTTCGCACTGAGCGCGTGCTCCGACTCCCTGCGCGAGGACATCGCCGTGCGTCGCAGGGCGCTCACCCACCCGTCAGAAATCGCGCTGGCCGCGGGCAGCCTGTGGTCAGCCAATGCGGCGACCCCAGCGGTCGACACTCGCACACTACCCTCGAGCGGTGTCATCCGGTTGCCCGGGGAATCCCAGAGTGGTGTGGGTGCAGCGCCCGGCGCGCCGCAGGTCGCGATGGCCTCTGCCATGCCCGGCATCGCGCCTTTTGCCACCTCTGTGACTGGACTCGGTGCGGTGACCGATCCGGGGGGCCCGTATGCGCCGCAGGCCCAGGGCCTGCCGCAGCCCCTCAACACCTCGTCTGAAAAGATGTTGCACGATCAGTCCCCACCCGCACCCGCCGCCGCCCCCCCTGACGAGTCGGACTTCGCGGACTTCAAGGCGCTGCGGCGGACTCTACGGGCGGAGGCTCTGGAGAAGCTGCTCCCCGAAATGGACCCGCAGGTGGGTTTTGTGGGGCTGAACGATAGCGAAGTGTTGACCATCGATCAGGCGACCGTGCGGGTCAAGGGGCCGCTGGGTGCGCACTTTGAGCTGTCGGTGAACGGGCAGCGCATTGCTGAAACCCAGGTCGGCAAGAAGAGCAGTCTGGAAAAAACCGGCGTGCTCGCCTGGGAGTACATCGGCGTCGACCTGAAGGCCGGACGCAACCTCCTGAGCGTGCGTGCGCTCGATGATTTCGGCACGGTGCGCGGCAGCGCGCAGATTACCGTGCTGGCGCCGGGACCTCTCAACCGAATCGTCATTGAAGCCCCGCCGCGCGCGGTGGCGGATGCCGCGACGCCGGTGCCGATCACGATTCTGCTGCGTGACGCCGACGGGCTGCCGGTCGCAGCCCGCACGCCCATCACGCTCAGTTCCAGCCTGGGACAGTGGCAGTTCCCCGACGAGCCCCAGGGCTCGCTTGCGCACACCTCTGCCGATCAACACTTCGTCACCGGCGGTGTGGCGCGGTTGCTGCTGCTGCCCCCGGCGCAACCGGGCAAGGCCGAGCTCAGTGTGAGCAGCGGCAGCGTGAAAACCGCGACCACACTCGAATTCACGCCGCAGCTGCGGCCGATGCTGGGCGTCGGGCTGATCAGCGGCACGCTCAACCTGCGCAATCTCAACCCGTCGGCGCTGCAACCGGCGCAAAGCGCGGATGTGTTCGAACGCGAGATCGAGAGCGTATCGAGGAGCTTCG
>Ga0210394_10002683_pt1 | contig 23956 bp, 23 predicted proteins | sample IncBWC12MmetaG_FD_160121 | JGI IMG/M metagenome (GOLD analysis project Ga0210394, IMG submission 160121) | Forest soil microbial communities from Barre Woods Harvard Forest LTER site, Petersham, Massachusetts, United States - Inc-BW-C-12-M | ecosystem: Environmental > Terrestrial > Soil >... | reverse complement strand
GCGTGGCGGCCAAAGAGTGCGCAGATCGCTGCGGCGGGCAACGGCGGCGTGCGCATTCACCGCCTCGAGCCGCGACCCGAATCGCGCGATTACCCCTGGCGCGGCGCCTGCCTGACGGCGAGCTGGAATGTCGACGGCCGGCTGCTGGCGGCCGGTATGCAGGATGGCAGCGTGCATGTGTGGAACATCGCTGGCGACGACGAATCGGAATTGCCCGGACTGGGCGCCAAGGTGTTCGCCACCGGCTGGAGCGGCAACGGGCGCTTTCTCGCGGCTGCGGCCGGAGCGGCACTGCTGGTCTGGGACTTCGGCGGCAAGGGCGCAGAACGCTCGCGGCCGATCGAGCTGCAGGCGCATTCCGAGCGCATCACGGCGCTGGCTTTCCGACCCAGCGGCAGCTGGCTGGTATCGGCGGCGCGCGACCGGCGGCTGCTGCTATGGCGCGTCGGCGCCGCGAACGCGCCACAGGATGCGCATCTGCTGGCCGATGACTGCACGTTGCTGCGCTTCTCGCGCGACGGCGCCCGCCTGGCGGTGGGCGACGGCAACGGCGGCATGACCATCTATGACTGCACGCCGTAGCGATGGCGGCGGTGATACGCGGCAGGTGAAATCAAGGACCCTGCGGGCGCAGCTGCATCGCGCGGCGAACGCTGCCTGGTTCGCGTGACCGGCCAAGCACGCTGGCGTAGCTGCTCAGCTGCAGCTGCAGTACCTGTGTCCAGGTGAAGCGGCGCAGCGCGCGTTCACGTGCCCTGGCCCCCAGGGCATCCAGGTCGCGCTCATACAGCCGCCGGATCGCCTGCGCCATGCTCGCGCCGCTGTCGGGTTCGGCCAGTTCTCCGACCTGATCATCGACCAGTTCCGGTACCGCGCCGGCGCGCACGCCGACCACCGGGCGGCCGCAGGCCATCGCCTCGATGATCACCAGTCCAAAGGTTTCACTGCTGCCGGCGTGCACCAGCGCATCGGCGGAGGCCAGCCATTGCGCCAGTTCGACGCTGTCGCGTCGATACGGCAGCACGCTCACATTGTGGCTCGGGCGCGCGGCGCGGCCGCCGCCGATCAGCACCAGGTGATAGGGTTTGCCCAGCAGCGCCATCGCCTCGCGCAGCACCGGCAGGTTCTTTTCCTGGGAGAACCGGCCGGCAAACACCAGCAGCCGCGCATCGTCCGGCAGCGCCAGCACGCGGCGCAGATCGAGCATGCGCCGTGCCGGCGAGAACACCTCGGTATCCACCCCTAGCGGCTGGTAGGCGCTGCGCGCGACCCCGAGTTGCGCGAGGTACGCGCTCATCAGGCGGCTCGGCGCCAGCACCAGATCGAATCGCGAGTACACCTGGCGCAGGTAGTGCGCGATGGCACATTCGATGCTGCTGCCGAAGCGGCGACCGAGCACCTGCGCCAGATGCGAATGGAAGAACCCGACCAGCGGAATATTGCGCTGGCGCGCGACCTGGGCGGCGCACCAGGCCGGGTGAAACACGTCGCCGACTTCGATCAGGTCGGGTTCGAGCGCGAGCAGCATGCGCGTCCAGGTGCGCAGCGACAGCGGCAGGCGGTAGTTGAAGGTAAAAGGCAGCTGTACGCCGGCCACGGTGCTGATGTCGCCCGGCCGCAGGCGGGTATGGCTGCCGGGCACCAGTAGCGAGTGACGGTGGGCGCTGTGCGTGGCCAGCCAGGCGTGCTTGGCGGTCAGGTAGCGCTTCACACCACCGCTGGTGGGCGAGAAGAAAAGTGTTGTATCGACAAGCCGCATGACTGCCCCTTATGGCGGTCAACATTGCAGCGTCATGTCAATTTAGTGTCAAGCGGGCAATTGCGCACCAAGCCCGGTGTCCGACAGCGCCGGAAAGGAAATCCGATAGCGCGTGAACTGGCCGCGCTTGGCCGCGACCTGCAGCCGCCCGCCGAGCCGCTGCACGTGATCGCGCACAATCTGCAGTCCGAGGCCGCGCCGCCCTGCGATTTTCGAGGTCGTGACGCCGGGCTGGAATATCACGCTCGCCAGCCGGGCCGGATCGATATTAGCGGCCGCCTCCGCGCTCAGTAGGCCGAGTCTGACTGCAACTTCGGCGATCCGTTCACCGTCAAGGCCCGCGCCGTCGTCCTGCATGTTCAGGTCGAAGCCCTGCGGGCCGCGGTCGATGAACTCGACCACCAGCGTGCCCATGTCCGGCTTCGCTCGTTCGGTGCGCAGCGCCGGTGCCTCGATGCCGTGCTCGATCGAGTTGCGCAGCAGTTGCCCGAGCAGATCGAACAGCGTGCTGATCCAGGGCTCAGGGATGTCTTCCAGGCCCATGGTCACCAGAGCCACGCGCTTGCCCTGTTCGATTGCAAATCGATCGCTCAGCTGCTGCAGTGCTGCCACGAACTTTGGCTGCGCGCGCTGCTGGACGGCTTCCAGCTCATCCGCGGCGTTGTCTTCATCGGCGGGCGGCAGGTGCACGGCGGCGCAGTCGGCGGCGATCAGCAGATGACTGCACAGTTCCTCCAGCGTGACCATGGCCGGCAGCAGGTCATTGCCGCTGATGTCCTGGCGCAGCCCGATGGGGCGCAGCGTCTCCTGCGCGCTGCTCACTCGTGAGGCGATGCTGGGCAGGTGCAGGCCGATCATCGCGTCCATGAGCCCGGACAGTTCATTCTGCAGGCGTTCGATCTTGCCGCGAAACGCGCCGGCGTCGCGCGTCGACAGGCGCAGCGCCGCACGAATGCGCTCCACGGTCTCGAGCGCGTGCGCCATGAAGCTGGCCAGCGCAGTCAGTTCGGACAGCAGCAGCGATCGGTACAGGTCGCGCTGATCGCGCAGCGTCTCGATCTCAACCAGCAGCGCCGGCGGCATGGCCTGGATGGCGGATTCGTTCATGACTCGGTTACCTCGGCGGCGGCCGGCGCGCCCTGCGCGGCCAGCGCGTCGATGGCGGCCATCAGTGCCGCGTAGGCAGTGACGGCATCCGGGAAGCGCGAGCCACGGTCGCGTGCCATGAATTTGTCGAGCAGCGCTTCCAACGCCGAGAATTCCGCCGGCAGCGGCGGTCGCGGACCATGCACGTGCTGCTGCATGACTTCCACTGCACTGTTGCCGACATAAGGTTTGGCGCCGGTGAGCATTTCGAACAGCATCACGCCGACGCTATACAGGTCGCTGCGCGCATCGAGCGGCACACCCTGGGCCTGTTCCGGACTCATGTAATACGGCGAGCCGCGCAATACGCCGATGGCGGTGCTCTGGCCGGTCGACTCCAGGCCTTTGGCGAGCCCGAAATCGATCAGCACCACCGAACCGTCTTCGCGCAGCATCACGTTGGGCGGTTTCAGGTCACGGTGAATCAACCCGGCGGCGTGGATGACGCGCAGTGCGCCGCAGATTCGCAGCGCGTAACCGAGCCCTTCGGCCACGCTCATCGGCTGCTGCAGCCGCGTCTTCAGGTCGCCGCACGGAAAGTATTCCATCGCGATGAATTCGCGCCCCGCGTGGAAGCCGTAATCGTAGATCTCCACCACCGAGCGGTGCTGCACTGCGCAGATCGCGGCGTATTCACGCGCGAACTCACGACTCTCCTCGGCATCCTCGACGGTCGGCTTGCTGATCTTCAGGGCGACGTTGCGTCCGAGCGTGATGCTGTGGGCGAAGTAGACCACGGCGCGCGAAGACTCGCCGAGCTTGTGCAGGATGGCGTATTGCGGCAGATCCAGGTGCGAGGGATCGATGCGATTTGTCCTGGCCGGCCGTGCACGCGACGGCTGCGCGCGGCGCCGCGTGCGCAATGCCAGGCGCAACGCGGTTGCCAGCCGCTGCGCATTGAGAAGCGGGCGCGGCAGGTAGTCGGCGGCGCCGAGCCGGATCGCACGCACGGCACTCAGCTCGTTGCCGCCGGAGGCAATGACGATCACCGGCGGCATGGCATCACGGCGCAGCAGCAGGCGCAGCGCATCGAGACCCGCGGCCGGGTCCTCCAGCGCCTCGCCGCACTGCGCGCCGAGCACGATCAGGTCCAGGTTCTTGGTCGTCAGGCCAGCGGCGCGCGCTTCCAGCTCGGCCGGTTCCAGCTCCTCGACCGTGGCGTCGGGCCAGAGGATCTCGATGTGATGGCGCAGCCAGGTGCGCAGCTCGCGTTCGGCGCCGGTGATGAGTACACGCGGGTTCATGGCTGGAATCGCAGCCTGACGCGCACGCGCTGGGCGATCGCCACGCCGTCGCGCTCCACCGGACGATAGCGGCTCTGCGACAGCGCTGCGATGGCCGCGTGCTCGAATACGCCGCGCGGCTCAGCCGCCTGGATCTTGATGTCGGTGACAGCGCCCGCGGGGGTGACCGTGAATTCGAGTTCCACCGCGCCGCTGAGGCCCTTTGCCAGGGCGTCGGGCGGGTAAAGCGGCGCTACGAAGTGCTGGCGCTGCAGCTGGGATTCTGGAATTACCGCGGGCGTGGCCGCGGCCTGCGCACGCTCGAGCGCGCTGGCGGCGCCAGCCAGTTCCTCGCCATCGAGACCGGCATCCACAGCAGCATGCAGATGCTGATCCGCGCCGCTGAGGTCATGGCGCGCGATGCGCGTCTGCACGTCGGCGGCTAGCGCACCGCGCAGCGAGTGCAGCATCACCGGCAGTGCGGCGTTGTCGGAGTCCACCAGCTTGAGCCGGCGGTAATTGGCGAGCGCATTTTCATCGGCAGGCTCCAGCAGCTGTCCGGAGGCCAGGTGCTGGTTGAAGTCGCGCTGCAAGGCGAGCCATTCCTCGGCTTGCGAGGTCTGGGCGTGCTGCAGATCGGAGAGCTGCGTGCTGAACTGCTCCAGCGTGGCATCATTGACATGGTAGTCGCGACAGGCCTGCAGCCAACGCGCCGCCGCATCGGCGTCGCCGGCGGCGATCGCGCTGCGCAACTTGCCGATCAGCGCCTCGCCAAGTGCTACCGCGACCGCGCGCACCTCCGCATCGTCGGGCGCGAGCGAGACTGCTGACTGGATATAGGTGCGTGCGCTGTCATCGCCGGGCTCCAGCAGCGCGCCGCTCGCCAGGCGCTTATGCGCCAGCTGCACGAACACACGGGCCTGGTCGGCGCGTGCGCCGGAAGCGGTGCGCCTGACCTGCTCGGCCAGCGCCGCTTCGCGCGCCTCGCTTTCGCTGATCAGCCGGTCGCGCTCGGCACGATCGGCGGCTGCGCGGTCGATCGCATCGCGCTCGGCTTCGACTGCCCGAGCCGCCTCGGCTGCCGGCGAGGCGGCTGCCGCGGAACTGGCGGCTGCGCTCGGGGTGTCGCCCGCGGCAGTCGGGGCAGCCCCGATCAGCGGCCGGCGCCACAACAGCGCGCCCAGCGCCCCGAGGATCAGTATGGCGAGTACCCAGGCCACGATCCGCAGCGGGCGGCGGCGGCCGGCGCCTCCGAACGGGTTGTGGGCAGCCGGATCCACGATCGCGGGGCCGCCGGCGAACGGCAGGCCCATGGCCTGATCGATCAGCGCCTGGCGGCGCAGCAGTGCGGCATCCACGAACAGTTTCAGGCGCTGTGCCGACGCGGGTTTGTGGGCAAAGCGAAATATCGTGCCGTCGGCTAGTTGCGCCGCGAATTGATTTTGCAGCGACGCCGGTGCGGCCAGAAGCAGCAACATCTGCGGGAACTGCTGGTGCACGGTGGCGATGAAGGCATCCAGCGGCGCCGGTGCCACGGCGGCATCGATCAGCGCCACGGCCGCCGTGTTCGCCACCAGCTGATCGGCAAAGCGGTCGGCCGATGGCGAGCTGACGACGGCGGCGTGGTCGATCGCGGCCAGCGTCAGTGCCTCGAGCAGCATCGGATCTTCCGACAACGCGACGATCGACAGCGACGCGCGGGTGGCGCCGGTCGCTTCCGCGGGCGCGGCGGCACGGCCCGCGGCGGCGGGGGCTGGTGGGGCGGCTCGCGCGTTCATCCGACTCCGTATAATTCGACTGTTTAGGGCAGAATATCGCCTGATCCCACGGACTCTATGCTGTCTGTCGATACGGACAATGCCGCGCCCGGAAGGCGGCGACGGAACTGTGACGCTCGAGGCACCGGGCCAGCGATAATGTGACGTGCCTCACCTGTCAGGAGAACCGCGATGCTGCGCCTGCGTGCCGCTGAAGCGGCAGACGTTCCGGTCATCTTCGAGCTGATCGGCGAGCTGGCCGAGTACGAGCGGCTGCAACATAAGATGGTTGGCGATGTCAATGATTTGCATCGGCACCTGTTCGGCGAACCGCGGTTCGCACACGCCGTGATGGCAGACTGGGACGACGTGGCGGCCGGCTTCGCTCTCTATTTCTTCAATTACTCGACTTTCCTCTGCCGCCCGGGACTGTATCTGGAGGATTTGTTCGTGCGTCCGGCGTATCGCGGCCAGGGTATTGGACTGGCACTGCTCGCGGCGCTGGAGCAGCGAGCCCGCGAGGCCGGCTGCGGCCGCCTGGAGTGGTCGGTCCTCGACTGGAACGAGTCGGCAATCGAGTTCTACCGCCGCTTTGGCGCGCGGCCGATGCAGGACTGGATCCTGTACCGCAAGGAGCTGGTGTGAATCCCAGTCAGCTCGTTCCGGTGCTGCGCCTGAAACTGCGTGGCGAGGCACCCATGCCCTTGGTAAAGAAGCGGCTGAAATAGGCCGGGTCCTCGAAGCCCAGATAGTAGGCAATCTGCGTGATCGACATGCCGGTGTAGCGCAGCTGGCGTTCTGCTTCGATCAGCATTCGCGCATGGATCAGCTGCATCGGCGACTGGCCGGCCACCCTGACACAGGCCTTGCGCAGCGCGGCCTCCGATGTGCCGATTTCGCGCGCATAGGCGCGCACCCCATGATGACCACGGTAGCGCCGCTCGACCGCCTCACGGAAGCCGGCCACCATTTCGCGCTCGCGGTTGGCGACGCTCGGCGCCGGGGCAGCCGTGCCTTCCGAAATGCGCACGACGTTGGTGAGCAGGGTCGTGAGCAGCCCGTGCAGCGCACTGTCGCGACCGGTGGCTGCGCGCGACGACTCGCGCAACAGCATCGTCGCCAGCTGCTGCAGGTCGGTGGCGGCGAGTTGGCTGCGCCGCAACCCTGCCGCGGCCGGGCGGTCCAGGATCTGCCCGAGGCTGGTGGTGTCGCGGAAGATCTCACGCGCCAGTCCGGCCGCGAAGGTGACCACCAGCCCGTCGGTCTGTTTTCCGAACTGGAAGGAATGCACCGTGAGCGGAGGCACGATCACCAATGCCGGGCCGCGCAGTATCCGTGTCGCACCGTCGAGCTGCGCCTCGATCGGCCCGCGCCAGACGATCAGGACCTGGTGCAGGTCGCGGTGGCGGTGGGCGCGGATTTTCCAGTCATACAGACTGCTGCGCGCGGCAATGGTCTCGACATGCACGGTGCGTGCATCCGGCGCACGCAGCGGTTCGCCGTAAAGAAAAAAGGCAGGGACGTCTGCCCGGTCGGCCGAGGTTCCGCGGCGATTCAGGCGCGGTGGCATGATTCGAAAAGTACAATTTCCGGGCGGCGCCGTCCATGGCCGCCAGCGGCGCTGCTCGTCAGTACTTCATGCCAAGCGTGGCATACCACTCGCGCGGCGGGTTGTAGGTGCCGAAAATGACACCACCCGCGATCTGCGGCTGCCCCGTGGTGACGTAGCGCTTATCGGTCAGATTGGTACCCCCGACGGTAAAAGTGACCTTGCCGTTTGCCGTGGCGATGCTGCTAACACCGCAGTCCGACGTAGTTTTCCGCAAACGCCAGGGCCGCTGCCTGCGACCCGGTGATGTACTCGAGCTCGGCGAGCTGCATCTTGTAGGCGAAAGTCTCGTCAGAGAATCTGTGCATCAGCATCGTGAACCACCACGAGAATCGCGTGGCCTTCCAGACCCGCGCCAGCGCCCGCGATGAGTATTCATCCAGCAGTGTCTCGCTTGCCGCACGATAGTATTCGACGATCGCCTGGTAGAGCACCCGGACATCCGCCACCGCCAGGTTGAGTCCCTTGGCCCCGGTCGGCGGCACGATATGCGCCGCGTCACCGACCAGGAACAGCCGGCCAAAACGCATCGGCTCGGCGACAAAGCTGCGCAACGGCGCAATGCTCTTCTCAATCGAGGGGCCGGTAACCAGACGCGCGGCATACTTATCCGGCAAGCGCGCCTGCAGCTCTTCCCAGAAGCGCTGATCGGGCCAGCTTTCAACCGTGTCGTCGAGCGGACACTGCAGGTAATAGCGGCTGCGGGTCCTCGACCGCATGCTGCACAGCGAGAAGCCACGTGCGTGATTGGCGTAGACGAGCTCGTCGGCGACCGGAGCAACCTGCGCGAGGATGCCGAGCCAGCCAAACGGGTAGATTCGCTCGTGCAGGCTGATCCGTTGCTTTGGAACGCTGGCGCGTGTGACGCCATGGAAGCCATCGCAACCGGCGATGAATTCGCACTCGATCTCGCCGCGCTCGCCGCCATGGGTGTAGCTCACGCGCGGCCGGCGGCCATCGAAGTCATGGATTGCCAGCTCCCTCGCTTCCCACACGATGCGGTCGCCTGACGCGACCCGCGCGTCCGCCAGGTCTTTCTGTATCTCGGTCTGGCCGTAGACCATCACGCGTCGGCCGGTCAGTGCCTTCAGATCGATCCGGTGTGTGCGGCGGTCGAACGCCAGTTCGACGCCGTCGTGCGCCAGACCTTCGCGCATCATTCTCGCCCCGACACCCGCCTCGTTCAGCAGATCGACCGTCCCCCACTCGAGCAGTCCGGCACGGATGCGCGCCTCGACATACTCGCGCGTCTGCCGCTCGAGTACGATGGAATCGATGCCGCGCGTGTGCAGCAGTTGCGACAGCAGCAGCCCGGACGGGCCCGCGCCGATGATGGCGACCTGGGTTGTCGACATGATGCCTCCGCAAGCCGCGCCGCGCACAGCCCGAAGGCTGCAGACTAATGAATCGCACGGCCGAAGGAATGGACGGAACTCATTTGAATTTGTACTTTTGCTTCAACGTCGGTATCGGGCTTGCGACCGGATATACACTGGCGGCCCCCGACCGGGGGCCTAGGGTATGGCATGCCGCAAGTCACGTACATTGAGCCTGGCGGCGCGACCCGTACGCTGACGCTTGCCGCCGGTACCAGCGTCATGCGTGGCGCCGTGGATGCCGGCGTTGACGGCATCGAGGCGCAGTGCGGCGGTAACTGTGCCTGCGCCACCTGCCATTGTTACGTGCAGGATCCGTGGCTGGACAAACTTCCTCCGCCCTCAGATGATGAGACGCTGATGTTGACCAACGTGGCAGCGGAGCGGCGCCCCAACAGCCGGCTGTCCTGTCAGCTGATCGTCGAACCGGGGCTCGATGGCCTTAGCGTACGATTTCCAGACCGGCAGAGCTGACCGGGAGCGGACTATTTGGTGGATTCCCAGGCACCCATCCTTATTGTCGGCGCCGGCCAGGCCGGCGTGCAGATCGCCGAAACGCTGCGCCAGGAAGGCTACACGGGCGACCTGCTGCTGATCGGCAACGAGGTGCACCCGCCCTACCAGCGTCCGCCGCTGTCGAAGAAATGGCTGCTCGAGCCCGGCGCGCTCAGCGCGCTATCGCTGCGTGGCGCCGATGCGCTGGTGCGCCGCCGGATCGAACTGAAGCTGGATACGGAAGTGACCGCGATCGATCGCGCTGCCTCGCGGCTGCGGTTTGCCAACGGCGAGCAGCTCGCCTACAGCAAGCTCGCGCTCGCCACCGGAGCGCTGGCGCGCGCGCTGGCGCTGCCAGGCGCATCGCTCGGGCAGGTGCTGAGCCTGCGCTCGATCGCGGATTCGGGCGCGATCAGTGCCGCGCTGCGCCGTTGCGCGACCGAAGGTCGGCCGGTGGTGGTGATCGGCGGCGGATTCATCGGCCTGGAAGTGGCTGCCAGTGCGCGCAAGCTCGGCGCTGCGGTGACGGTGCTCGAGGGATTGCCGCGGCTGATGTCCCGGGTTACCGCGCCGATCGTGTCGGAGGCGTTCGAGCGTGTGCATCGCGCGCACGGGGTCGAGCTGGTATTCAATGCGCAGGTGACGCAGTTGCGCGGCAGCGCCGGCTGCGTCGAGTCGGTGTGTACTGCCGATGGTCGGGAATACGCGGCGGGCTGTGTCGTGGTTGGTATCGGCGTGGTACCGGATGATCGGCTGGCCGCCGCTGCCGGGCTGGCCTGCGACCGCGGCATCCTGGTCGATGAGTGTGCGCGCACCAGCGATCCATCGATCGCAGCGGCCGGTGACTGCACTGCGCGCCGGCTGGCCGATGGCCGGTTGCTGCGGCTCGAGTCGGTACAGAACGCGGTGGAGCAGGCCAAGTCGGCGGCGGTGGCACTGCTGGGGCGCGAGCGGCCGTTTCGAGCCGCGCCGTGGTTCTGGTCCGACCAGTACGACATCAAGCTGCAGATGGTGGGCTTGAGCCACGGCTACGACCAGGTGGTGACGCGCGGCGATGTGCAGAAGCCGGCGTTTTCGGCCTTTTATTTCCAGGCCGGGCGCCTGATCGCGGTCGACTCGCTAAGCCGCGTGCAGGACCACATGCAGTCCAAGCGGCTGCTCGACCATGGGCTGTCGCCGACTCCCGAACAGGCGGCGGATCCGCTGTTCGATCTGCAGAGTCTGCTCAGGGAAGCCAAGCCGGCTACTGCGGATGGAGCATGAACTCCTGGCCGCGATAGTCCAGCGCAACTCCTTCTCGGGTGATCGCAAGCACCCGCGGTCCTTCGGGTAATACGTCACCCTCGTGCACCCGGTGCATGTTGATCAGCGCGTAGCGGTCACGGGCGCGCTCCGCGTAGACATGCAGGTCCAGCCGCAGCGGCGGAAGATCGCCACCGACATCGCTGAAGCTCGGCAGGCTGGAATAGTGGCTGGCAGCACCCGCAGGCACCGCCGGCTCGTCGTCGGCGGGATTGCCGAGGCTGTTCTGGCCGTCAGCCATCGGATCGGACTCGGGGACGGCTCTGAGCGGCAGGGCCGTAATGCCGGCTTCACCGCCGGCAGATGCCGGCAAGAGCGTAGGCGCTGGTGCTGCGCCCGCGGCCATCGGCGCGACGCTTGCGGGTAACGAGCTTTGAGTGCTCGGCGCCGGCGCCGCGAGCGGTGCCGCGGCGGCGCCTGCAGTGGGCACGCTGAGCGGTGCGGCGACCGGGCGGTGCACGACGAATGCCAGCAGCAGCAGTATGTTGACCACCAGCAGCACGCCGACCGCAATCACCCAGCCGGGATAGCGGCGCCGCGGCGGTGTGACTCGCACTTCGAGCAGCGTCGGTCCGGTTTGCCGCTGCCGTTCGGCCTCAGACTTCTTCAGTGCGTCGAGAATCAGTGACATCAGCCACCCCGGGTCGAGGCCTGTTGGGCGGAGCGCGGTTGCAACAGCGGCGAATCCGGCTCCGCCAGCACGGCATCCAGCGCGACCTGCGTTTCAACGCCGGCAATGCCGTCGACCGCCAGACGATTGGCGCGTTGAAACTGTTCTACCAACTGCACCAGGCTCCCATCGAAAGCGTCGCTGGTCGAGGCGTTGCTGCCGGCGCCGCTCCAGCGATTGAGCTGCTCGCGTAGCTGGCGCACCGGTGCGCCGCGCATGCCGGCACTCAGGTCGCGAACCTCCCTGCCGCCCGGATGCCACAGCAGCACGAAGTCCCCGAACCACAGGCGCGTGAGTTCCGCGATGCTGATGGTCGCGCTCTGAGCACCGATCTGCAATTGCGCCGTGTCATCCCTGAGCGCGCGCAGCACGACCTGGCTGGGTGTGCCGGCCTCGTCGCTGAGCATCAGGATGGCCGGCCGGTTGAGCATGCGCAACTGTGCCAGCGAGCCGCGCTGCATCAGGCAGCGCAATCCCTGGGCCAGGGCCTGGCTGCAGCCGTCGGTCCTGCCTGGGACGTAGACCGCCTGCCACAGGGCGAACAGCTGTGCAAATGCGGAATCGGTGTCGGCGCCGCTGCGGTTCATCGCCAGGATCTGTGCGAAGGTCGGTGCCGGGGCGCTCGCAGCGGCCGGCGTCGGCGCGGCGGGCGCCGAGCCGCCAGCGCTGAGCTCGGCGGCAGACGGGCTGGGCGCGACCGCCGGTGCCACCGCGAGCGATGCCGGCGCTACGCTGACCGGCGGCGCCGCGCTCGCGCTGGCACCCGAATGGCCAGGCAGGCGCCGCTCCGGGCCATTGCGCCATAGCAGTGCCGCGCTGCCGACCAGCACCGCCACCGCGAGTCCGCCGATCAGCAGCGGCATCCAGCGCGGGGACAGATCCTGATCGAACACTTCGGCGCCGGCGCGCCGCACCAGCGCGGCGGGCACCTGATGCAGGTCCTGGGTATAGGCCCCGAGCAGCGCCCGATCGCAGATGATGTTGATCACCCGCGGAATTCCGCGGGTGACGTTGTAGACCTCGCGCAATGCGCCGCGGGTGAAGATGTCGGCCGTGGCGCCGGCAACGCGCATGCGATGGCGCACGTACGCCGCGGTCTCCAGGCGCGACAGCGGATCGAGGTGATAACGGCCGGTGATGCGCTGCGCGAGCTGGCGCAGGTCCTCGCGCGCCAGCAGTTTGCGCAGTTCCGGCTGGCCGATCAGGATGATCTGCAGCAGCTTCTGGGTCTCGGTCTCCAGATTGGTCAGCAGCCGGATGTGCTCGAGCACCTCCGGGGACAGGTTCTGCGCTTCATCGACAATCAGTACCACGCGCCGTCCCTGCGCGTGCGCCCGCAGCAGGTAGCGGTTCAGCAGATCCACCAGTTCCTTGGTGTTGCCAGCCTTGCTGTCGTCGGCGCCCATCCCCAGCTCCTCGCACAGCGTCAGCAGGAACTCGCCGGGTGAGAGCCTCGGATTGAGAATCAGCGCGATCTCGGCGTTCTTCGGTGCCCGCGCCAGCAATGAACGAATGGTGGTGGTCTTACCGGTGCCGACCTCACCGGTCAGCTGGATGAAACCGCCGGCCTCGTTGATGCCGTACACCAGATGGGCCAGCGCATCCGCATGCCGCGCGCTCAGGTACAGGTAGCGCGGATCGGGCGTGATGGCAAACGGCTTCTCGGCAATACCGAAGAACGACAGATACATTGGCGCGCCATCAATTGAGCGGCGTCGACGTCACTTTGTCACCGTGATCGTGATCTTCTTCGAAGCCACGTTGGGTGTGAACGGCGTGTGCGTGAAATCGGCAAACACCAACTGCAGTGTGTGCTTGCCCGGTGGCAGGTCGAGCCTGGTTTCGGTCTGGCCCTTGCCGAAGTGGCGGATGCCGTCGCTCACCGGCAGCGGCAGCGTCAGGTCCGCCGGCAGCTCGGTATCGACCAACAGGTGGTGATGCCCGGTATTGTCGAATTTGACCCCGGCCGGCGCGATGCCCATACCGCTGAGCCCGAACACGACCGTCACCGGACTCTTGACCCTGGCGCCAGCGGCCGGCTGGATGATGTAGACCACGGCGCCGGCCGGGGCGGCGGCCTGGTCGGCAACGGCGGCACCGCAGGCCAGGGCCAGTACTATCGTCAGGACGCGCATGTCTGATCTCCTTCAGTGGTTGGAGCGATCGCCCGCGGAAATGTTCTGGCCGAGACTAGCCCGAGCTCATGCGGCGCGAAGTCGTCCACGTCAATGATCTGCATGACGCGGCGGTCGTAGTCGGCGAGCAGCTGTGCTTCGGCCTCGGTCAGGATGCCCAGTGCACGCGCCTCCCGGATCTGACCCGGCAGATCGAGCGCGCTCAGGCGTCCGGTCTTCTGGCCCTCGATCCGTAATTTCCTCTCCAGCGGCTCGGCTACGGCGGCGAGTTGCAGCGCCTGCTGCAGCGCACCGAGCGGGTTGCCCGGCTCGACGCTGCGATACACCAGGCGGCACAGCCGGGTGCGGGTGTCGGTGTCGCTCAGTACCAGCTCTGCGACGTTGTGTCCGAGCCGGTCGCTTGGGGCAAAATAGGTCAGGCCGCGCGGGAAGATCAGCAGCCGCATCATCGCGGCCAGCGCGCGGTTCGGGAAATTTCGCAGCACACTGTGCAGCTGCTCCTGTGCCTGGTAGAGCAGCTCACGGCATGCCCATTCGACGATCGGCAGCTCTTCCGGGGGTTGTCCCTCGTTGTCGTGATGCTTGAGCACCATCGAGGCCAGGTACATCGCCGACAGCACGTCGCCCAGCCGTGCCGATATGGTTTCCTTCTTCTTCAGGTAGCCGCCCAGGGTCAGCATGGCGACGTCGGTGGCGAAAGCGAATGAGGCACTGAAGCGCTCGATATGCTGGTAGTAGCGCCGGGTGGGTCCCGATTCGGGCACACGCTCGAAGCGCGCGAAGCTCAGCGCCATCAGTAATGAGCGCGCCGCATTGGAAATCGTGAAACCAATATGGCCGAACAGCGCGCGGTCGAAGGCGGCTATGCCACGTGCGCGATCCTGGTCGTGCACCGCATTCATTTCGCGCAGCACGAACGGATGGCAGCGAATGGCGCCCTGGCCGAAGATGATCAGGTTGCGCGTAAGGATGTTCGCACCCTCGACCGTGATCGCGATCGGAATCGACTGGTAGCCGCGGCCCAGATAATTGTTCGGGCCGAGCATGATGCCCTTGCCCCCATGCACATCCATCGCGTCGTTGCCCACGCGCCGTCCCATCTCGGTGACGTGGTACTTGAGGATCGCGGCCGGCACGGCCGGCTTTTCCCCGTTGTCGATCGCCGCGGTGGTCACGCTGCGCGCCGCATCCATGATGTAGCCCAAGCCCACCATGCGCGCGATCACCTGCTCGACGCCCTCGAAGCGGCCGATCGGCATATTGAATTGCCGGCGTATGCGGGCGTAGGCGCCGGTAGCAAAGATGCCGACCAGCGCACCACCGGTGGCGTTGGCGGGCAGGGAAATGCAGCGGCCCACGGATAGCTGCTCGACCAGCATGCGCCAGCCCAAGCCGGCCATCGCCAATCCCCCGATGATGCAGTCGAGCGGGGCGAAGACGTCGTGGCCGTGTACCGGCCCGTTCTGGAACGCGATATTGAGCGGCAGGTGGCGCCGTCCGATCTCGATGCCCGGTGTGTCGCGCGGTATCAGCGCACAGGTGATGCCGAGGTCGACCTTCTCGCCCAGCAAATGCTCCGGATCGAACATCCGGAACGCCAGGCCCACCAGGGTCGCTACCGGCGCGAGGGTAATGTAGCGCTTGGAGAAATTGAACTTCAGGCCGATGACTTCCCGCCCCTGCCACTGGCCACGGCACACCACGCCGGTGTCGGGAATCGCTGCGGCATCCGAGCCGACGCGCGGTCCGGTCAGCGCAAAGCATGGAATGTCTTCGCCGCGCGCGAGCCGCGGCAGGTAGTGATTCTTCTGCTCCTCGGTTCCATAGTGCAGCAGCAGTTCCGCCGGACCGAGCGAATTCGGGACCGCGACCGTGGAGGCGCAGGTCACACTCCGGCCCGCAAGCTTCACCAGCACGCACGAATGCGCGTAGGTGGAGAACGCAAGGCCGCCGTAGCGCTTCGGAATGATCATCGCAAAGAAGCCTTGCGATTTGATGTACTGCCACACTTCCGGCGGCATATCGCCGCGCCAGTGGGTGATGTCGAAGTCATCGAGCATGCGGCACAAGGTCTCGCACGGGCCGTCGAGAAAGGCCTGCTCTTCGGCCGACAGTTTCGGGCCGGCAGCCGCATGCAATTTGCGCCAATCGGGATTGCCGGTGAACAGCTCGCCTTCCCACCACACCGTGCCGGCCTCGAGCGCGTCGCGCTCGGTATCGGACATCGATGGCAGCAGGCGCCGATAGGTGCGCATGAACGGCCGGCTGATCAGCGCGATGCGCAGCGGCCGCAGGTTCAGCAGCCAGAAGCACGCCAGCAGCAGCCACAGCAGGCTCTGCCAGGCACCGGCCGGATGGCCGAGAACGCCGTAGGCGAGCAGCAACGCCGTGAAGGCGATAGTGAAGAACAACAGCGGCAGGCGCCGGTAGGCGAGATACAGCACGGCGACGATGAAACACACGGTGATGATGGCGCCAATCATTGATTCGCCCCTGCTGTTGTGAAACTCGTCGCGCGCGGCACTATAGCCGCTTGCGCGCCGCCACGCGCGCTTCAGCCGCCGAGCAACTCGCGCACGCCGTCGCGCTCTTCGTGCAGCTCGGCGGCGCTCAAATCCATGCGTTTGCGGCTGAACTCATCGATCGCCAGTCGCGGCACGATCTGGTAGCCGCCGTTGCTGCAGCTGACCGGATAGGAATAGATCAGGCCTTCCCCGATCCCATAGCTGCCGTCCGAGGCGATGGCCATGCTGGTCCAGTCGCCCTCTGCAGTGCCGAGCATCCAGGTGCGCACGTGATCGATCGCAGCGGAGGCGGCCGATGCCGCCGAGGAGGAGCCGCGGGCTTTGATGACGGCGGCACCGCGCTGCTGCACCGTGGGAATGAAGTGCTGCTCGAGCCATTGGCGATCGACCAGGCCGCTGGCGGGTTTGCCTTTAACCAGCGCGTGACTGACATCCGGGTACTGCGTCGAGGAATGATTGCCCCAGATCGTCAGGCGCCTGATGTCGTTGACATGCGTGCCGGTCTTTTGCGCCAGTTGCGACAGCGCCCGATTGTGATCCAGGCGTGTCATGGCGGTGAAACTGCGCCGATCCAGTCCAGGCGCATTGCGGCTGGCGATCAGCGCGTTGGTATTAGCCGGATTGCCGACCACCAGCACGCGCAGCGTTCGGTCCGCGACCGCATCGAGTGCCTTGCCTTGCGCGGAGAAGATCTGCGCGTTGGCGAGCAGCAGGTCCTTGCGCTCCATGCCGGGACCGCGCGGGCGCGCCCCTACCAGCAGCGCCACCTGGCAGTCGCGGAACGCCACCCGCGCATCGTCGGTGACCACGACCTTATTGAGCGTGGAAAACGCACAGTCAGTGAGCTCCATGGCGACGCCGCCGAGCGTCGGCAGTGCCGCCGTGATCTCCAGCAGCTGCAGATTGATCGGCTGATCGGCACCGAGCATCGCTCCGGAGGCGACGCGAAAGGCCAGCGCATAGCCGATCTGGCCGGCGGCACCGGTGATGGCAACGTTCAGGGGCTGCTTCATGAGAGCTCCAGGGGCGGAAAGAGCGCTGATTCTAGTGACAGTTCCGTGCCCGGCAAGCTCGCGGCGCGACTGCCCGCGCAGATTGTGCTGGGGGTATTGACACAGAGCTAGTGTTGTAGTTAGATACAACACCAGTACATAAGCACAGCCGAGTATCGGCGGTGCGCCGACCTAGTCAACCAACAGGAGCATCGGACATGAACAGCAATCCCCACAGTTCGTTCGGCAAGCCGCTGCGGCTGATGATATGCGCCGCTCTCGCGGTGGCGATGACCGGCCTCACGACCCAGGTCATCATCCGCTCAGCCGGCGAGCATCAATACCGGATCGCCTCCACGACGCTGCCGCCCGACAGCACCGCCCCCGACAGCGCGCGGCGCATGACGCTGGCGCGAGTGCGTTGAGCTGCAAGGCACCCGGGTGGCAGGGCGACGGCGCGCGGTTTGCTACAGTCCGGCCGGGCTTCCACGCCCCGGACCGCTCCTGAAGGCCAGCACAGCACGTGAACATCGACACGCAATGGGACAACAGCCAGCCGATCTATCGGCAGCTGCGCGATCGCGTGGTCGCGATGATCCTCGAAGGGGTGCTCAAGGAGGGTGATGCGCTGCCCTCGGTGCGCAACGTCGCGGCCGAGTTCCGGCTCAATCCGCTGACCGTGCTCAAGGGCTACCAGCAGCTGGTCGACGAGCAGCTGGTCGAAAAGCGCCGCGGCCGCGGCATGTATGTCAGTGCCGGGGCCACCGCCGCGCTGCGCACCGACGAGCGCCGGCGCTTTCTGGAGAGCGACTGGCCAAAAGTACGCGCCACCATCGCCCGCCTGGGACTGTCGGTTGAACAGCTGCTGCAAGCACCGGTCGCGCCGACGCCGGACCCGGTGCCCACGGTCAACAAGGACAACGACGATGGCCACGATCATTGAAGCCAGGAATCTGAGCAAACGCTACGGCAGCTTCCTGGCGCTCGACCAGGTCAGCTTCAGCCTGCAGCCCGGTCGCATCGTAGGGCTGATCGGCCGCAATGGCGCCGGCAAGACCACCGCGCTCAAGGCCATCCTCGGACTCACGCCCTATCAGGGCAGCGTGCAGGTGCTCGGCATGGAACCGGCGAGGGATCGCAACGCGCTGATGAGCCAGGTCTGCTTCATCGCCGATGCGGCGGTGTTGCCACGCTGGCTGACCGTCGCGCATGCGATCGACTACGTCGCCGGCGTGCACCCGCGCTTCGATCGCAAACGCGCCGAGCAGGTGCTGGCCACGACCAGTATCCGCCGCGCCAGCCGGGTCGGCGAGCTGTCGAAAGGCATGATCACCCAGTTGCACCTGGCGCTGATCCTCGCGATCGATGCGCGCTTACTGGTGCTTGATGAGCCGACTCTCGGGCTTGACCTGGTCTATCGCCGGCAGTTCTACGACGCGCTGCTCAACGACTACGTTGACAAGGAGCGCACGATTCTGCTGACCACCCATCAGGTCGAGGAGCTGGAGAATCTGCTCACCGACGTGCTGTTCATCGACCGCGGGCGGGTGGTACTCGACGCGGCGGTCGACGATCTGCCCGGGCGCTTTCAGCAGCTGACTGTCGCTGCCGGCAAGATCGAGGCCGCCCGCACCCTCAATCCGTTCCACGTACGCGAGCTGTTCGGCCGAACCATCATGCTGTACGAAGGCCGGCCGGCGCACAGCCTGGCCGGGCTCGGTGAGCTGCGAACGCCGTCAATCGCCGACCTGTTTGTCGCCAAGATGCAGGTGGCAACGCCATGAAAGCATTGCCGATACAGGTCCAGCGCGAGTTCTGGGAGCACCGCGGGCTGTGGATTGTGCCGCTCGCCATCGCCGCCGTGATGCTGCTGGCGGCCGCCGTCTTTGGCCATATTCAGTTCGACTTCAGCAGCGCGGCGACGCACTACGACGGGCCCGTTCCGCCGCCGCTGGTCGAGCTGGTGGTGCTTGGATGGACGGTACCGTTCTTCCTGGCGGCAGCAATCCAGGCCACCGCCTACCTGATCGACTGCCTGTACGGCGAGCGCCGCGATCGCAGCATCCTGTTCTGGCGCTCGATGCCGGTGACCGATGCGCGCGGCGTGCTGGTAAAGCTGCTGGTCGGCCTGGTGCTGGTGCCGCTCGGCGCCGCTGTGATTGCCGCGGCGACCAGCCTGGTCGGCAGCGCGATACTGGTGCTGCGCAACCAGGAGCTGCTGATCAACGGCCACGGTGTCGCAGCGCTGTGGGACGCGCTGGCATGGCTGCGAATGCAGGCCATCATTCTCTACGGACTGCTCGCGGCCATGCTCTGGTACGCACCTTTTGCGGCCTACCTGATGCTGGTCTCGGTCTGGGCGCGCCGCTCGCCCTATGTCTGGGTGTTCGTGCCGCCAGTGCTGCTGATCATTCTGGAGCACATGATTTTCGGCACCAATTACGTCGGCCGGCTGTTTGACGGCGGGGTCAACCAACTGCTGCACCTGGCTTTCCGCCTCGAGGAGCACGGCGACGTCGCTGTGGGTGCCATGGTGAATACGCCGGATGACAGCGACATCGAGAACCTGCGCTTCTCGATGCAGATGCTCAGTCCGCTCAACCTGCTGGCAAGCGTGCGTCTGTGGTGCGGATTGCTGGCCGCCGCCGCGATGCTCGCGCTGACGATCCGGCTGCGCCGCTATCGGGATGATTCCTGAAGCCGCCGCCGCGCCATCGGCAATAGACATCGGCAATGCCGACGATTCGAACAAGCGATTACCTGTGGTTCCTCGAGGCGCACCTGCAGCGCGGGCGCTGACGCGCATGCGCCAACACTGCTAGCATCGGCGGCGTTCGATGTAGCAGCGCCCATGGAGCCCTCATGACCCAGCCGACAGTGGCCGCGCGCGCCCCGATCGCCGTCGATGTGGAGGCAGGCAAGACCTACTACTGGTGCAGCTGCGGCCGCTCTAGCACCCAGCCGTTCTGCAGCGGCGCGCATCAGGGCAGCGATTTCAAGCCGCTCGAGTACGTGGCCGAGCGCAGCGGGCGCGTCTATTTCTGCGCCTGCAAGCACTCCGCCAGGGCGCCGCTGTGTGACGGCACGCACAAGACCCTCGCCTGAGCCGAACCACCGGCGCATGTACCTGACAGCGCGGCGCAATGCGGATGAGCTTAAGCTGGAACTCAGCGGCGAATGGCGCGCGCTGCGCTTCACCGATATCGAGGCCGAGCTCGACTCGGTCGATTTTGCCGGTTTGCACCGGATCAGCATCGCCGCCGCGCAGGCGCAGCTCGATCTGACCGGGGCCTGGCTGCTGCGCGATTTCCTTGAGCGTGCCCGCGCTGCCGGCGCGATCGTTCAATTCCAGGGTCTCGAGCCCGCAACCCTCGCCCTGGTGGAGCGCTGTAAGACCGGCGACATCACCGCCAACACCCATGTCATCGAATGGCTCGATCCGGAGCGGGCGGTCGAGAGTCTCGGCCGGCGCGCGGTGCGTGGTGCGCAGGATATCACCGGCGGGGTGAGCTTCGTGGGCCGCATCAGCGTCGCCTTCATGCGCGCATTGAGGCACCTGCGCCTGCGGCCGGTGTCGATTGCGCGGCATGTGTACGACACCGGCGCCACCGCGGTTCCGATCGTGGCGCTGATCGCCTTCCTGATCAGCGTGATCCTCGCCTACATGGGGGCGCAACAGCTGCGCAAATTCGGCGCCGACATTTTCGTGGTCGATCTGGTGACCGTCGGAGTACTGCGCGAGCTCGGGGTTCTGTTGACGGCGATCATCGTCGCCGGGCGTTCCGGCAGCGCCTTTGCCGCCGAGATCGGCGCGATGCAGCTGAACGAGGAGATCGACGCGCTGTCGGCAATCGGCGTGGATCCGATCGAGGTGCTGGTGCTGCCGCGGCTGCTCGGGCTGGTGATCGCGCTGCCGTTGCTCACGCTGGTGGCCGACATCATCGGTCTGGTTGGCGGCGGACTGCTGTGTCACGCACTGCTCGACATGCCGCTGGTGCAGTACCTGCACCGTGCCCAGGGCGCGATCGCCAGCACCACATTCTGGGTCGGGGTGGTGAAGGCGCCGATATTCGCCTGCCTGATAGCGATCTCCGGCTGCTACTGCGGCATGCGGGTGCGCGACTCTTCACGCGAGCTGGGACGATTGACGACGCTCGCCGTGGTGCAGTCGATCTTCTTCGTGATCCTGGTCGATGCGTTGTTCGCGGTGCTGTTCATGGAGCTCGATATCTGATGCGCGCGCTGGTGGAGGTGCAGGGCGTGGTCAACCGCTTCGGTGCGCAGATCGTGCATAACGGCATCGACATGCAGGTGTTCGAGGGCGAGGTGTTCGGCATCATCGGTGGCTCGGGCGCCGGCAAATCGGTGCTGCTGCGTACCATACTGGGCCTGCGCCGGCCCAATGCCGGCAGCGTACGCTTCCTCGGCCGCGAGCTCGGCAGCCTGAGTGCGGCGGAACTGCATGGGTTGAAGGCGAGCTACGGCGTGACCTTTCAGCAGGGCGCGCTGTTCAGCTCGCTCAACGTCTGTCAGAACGTGCAATTGCCGATGCTCGAGCACCTGCGGCTGACGCCGCGCGCTCTGGACGAGCTCGCCCTGATGCGGGTGCAGCTGGTGGGCCTGCCGCCCGAGGCCGCCCTCAAGTATCCAGCGCAACTCTCCGGTGGCATGATCAAGCGCGCGGCGCTGGCGCGCGCGCTGGCGCTCGATCCGGTGCTGCTGTTCCTCGACGAGCCGACCTCCGGTCTCGACCCGATCAGCGCCTCGGCATTCGACGAGCTGTTGATTTACCTTCAGCGCGAACTGAAGCTGACGGTGGTGATGATTACACACGACCTGGATACCATCTTTCGCACCTGTAGCCGGGTGGGCGTGATCGTCGACGGGCGCATGATCAGCGACACGCTCGAGGCCATCGTGCACAACCCGAATGCGTGGATAAAGTCCTATTTCCAGGGCGAGCGTGCCCGCCGGCGCGGGAGCTGACATGGAACGTGAAGCAAACTACCTCGCGGTCGGCAGCTTCGTGCTGCTGGTGCTGGTGATGGGGTTCCTGTTCGTGTATTGGTATTCGGCCAGCATCGAGCATCGCTATTACGTACGCTACGAGATCTATTTCGATGGCAGCGTCAGTGGACTGTCGGACGGCGGCCAGGTGCGTTATCTCGGCGTCGACGTCGGCCGTGTGGTACGCATCCGCATCGATCCACGCGCTGCCAACCGCGTACAGGTGATCGCCGATATCGACGCCACCACCCCGATCTCGGAGCGCACGCTGGCGCAGCTGTCTCTGCAGGGCGTCACCGGCCTGCTGTACATCGATCTGGAGCAGCAGCGCGCCGATGACACCGGGCGTCGCATCCTGGCTGCGGTTCCGAGCGAGCGCTATCAGGTGATCCGCTCGTCGCATTCGGACTTCGATCTTTTCCTGAGCAGCCTGCCGCGGCTGACCGCGCGCTTGAATGAACTGGTGGACCGTTCCACGCGGCTCGTGTCGGACAAGAACATCGCGGGCGTCGAGCGCGTGGTGGCGAATTTCGAGCGGGCTTCGGCCCAGCTGCCGCACACCGCCGCCAATATCGACACGCTGGTCGACGAGCTGCGCTCGACCATCCACGACGCCCACCGGGTGATCACCGACCTGCACGCCGTCACTCAGACCGCGGGCGTCGACTTCGTCGCAGCGGTGCAGAAACTGCGCGCCAGCAGCGACAATCTCGAGCGCGCCACCGGCGGTCTCGACGCATTCGTCGCCGAGAATCGCGATCAACTCAGCGGCTTCGTGCGCGGCGGGCTGCCGCAGATCGAGCTGTTGCTGCGCGACAGCCGGGAGGCGGCCCAGGAGATCCGCGACCTGTCGCGCAGCCTGCGCGACAACCCGTCGCAGCTGCTCTACCAGCCGGCGGCCACTGGCGTGGTGATACCGCCATGAGGTTCGCAGGCTTCGCAGGCGCGCTGGCAGTGGCTTTGCTGCTGCTCGGCGGCTGCAGCGGCGGGCTGAAAAGCAATCTGCCGATAGCGCAGCTGTACGTGCTGCGCCCGACCTGGGCGGCGAGCCCGCCGGCCGCGGCCGCGCCTGCCGCCGGCACCGTTCAGGTCACGCTGCCGCTGGCGGCCGCGGGGCTTGCAACCGACGGCATCGTCGTGCTTCGCCCCGGCGCGCGGCTTGACTATTACGGCGCGGCTCGTTGGGCCGGCACCTCAGCTGCCATGCTGCAGACGCTCGCGATCGATGCCTTACGTGCGTCGAACCGCTTCTCGATGGTCGAGTCGGACGCTGGCCCATTCGCTTCCGATTACGTGCTCAGCCTGGAGCTGCTTCATTTCGAGGCTGAGTACACCGGCGCCGGGCCGCCGACGGTGCATGTGGCGCTGGTGTGCACTCTGGGCAGGCGCGGCAATCGCGACGTCATCGTGAGCTTCGGCGCCGACAGCAAGGTGACCGCCGACGCTGACCGCATGCAGTCGGTGGTCGCGGCTTTCGAGCGGGCCACCGGCGATGCGCTGTCGCAGGTTGCGGCCAATGTCTCGGTAGCGGGCCGCTGAAGCCTTAAGGGTCGGATTCGAGCGCCTCGCTGAAGCGGGTGCGCGCCTGGAGGATCTGTGCCATGTGGTCGCGGATCCACTGCATCAGGCTCTCGATCTGCGCGCTCAGGGACCGGCCGAGCTCGGTCAGGGCGTATTCGACGCCGGGCGGGTGGGTAGAGGGGATCAGGCGACGTTCGATCAGGCCGTCGCGCTCGAGCGTGCGCAAGCGCAACGTCAGCATACGCTGCGAGATGCGCCCTTCGGCGCCGACCGTGCTGACCAGCCGGCGCAGCACCGCGTGCCGGTAATTACCCGTGCGCAGCAGGTGCAGCAGCAACGTGCTCCACTTGTCGCCGATGCGCGCGAACACCTCGCGCATCGGCTGATCGCGCTGCACGCCGTCCCTGGCCATCGAGCGCACCAGCCTCTCCAGGGCCGC
>Ga0210394_10002681_pt1 | contig 23988 bp, 22 predicted proteins | sample IncBWC12MmetaG_FD_160121 | JGI IMG/M metagenome (GOLD analysis project Ga0210394, IMG submission 160121) | Forest soil microbial communities from Barre Woods Harvard Forest LTER site, Petersham, Massachusetts, United States - Inc-BW-C-12-M | ecosystem: Environmental > Terrestrial > Soil >... | reverse complement strand
AGTTACCGCGTCATCTTCTATGACGACACGATCGGCGGCAAGCCCGAGGTGGAACGCAATCTGACCAAGCACCTCCGGTCCGTGCTTCAAGAGAGCTAGGCTTGTCTCATTGCTGCTGCTGCTGCTGCTGCGCGCTGACGTCGTCGAGCGCCAGTTCCACCGGAGCGGCGGCGGCGATCCAGTCGACCGGAGCGCGTAAGTCGGCGTCCGGGGGAGGCGGCGCATCCGAAGGAGCCACTCGCACCGAGACCGCCAGCTCACTGGCCGCGTCTCCCTTAAAGATACCCTTGGTGGGCGGCACGTCGGCGTAGTCGCGGCCGATGGCGGTGCGGATGTGCCGCGCGCCCGCCACCAGGTTGCTGGTGGGATCGAAGCCCACCCAGCCGAGCCCCGGCAACAGCGCTTCCACCCACGCGTGGGTGGCCCCGTCGGCGGACCTTTCGCGCGCCATTTCCTCGCGCGGATGAACGTAGCCGCTCACGTAACGGCAGGGAACCCGGACGTGCCGGGCCAGCGCGATCATGATGTGCGCGAAGTCCTGGCACACGCCCTTGCGCGCCTCAATCGCGAGATCGATGGGCGAGTCCACTTGCGTGGACTTGGGCACGTAATCGAACCAATCGTAGATCGCGGCATTGAGCTCCAGCAGGAAGGTCAGCGGATCGCCGCGGCGGTGCACCCGCAGCTCTTCGGTCAGCTCCCCCAGGGCCTCGCTGGGACAAGCGAAGGAACTGGGCATCAGCATCTCCCAATAATCCCCGGCCGCGACCACCGCGTCCAACTCCTCCCAAGCGCCGGGCTCCAGTCTCGCAGGCAGCTCGGCCGGCGTTTCCATCTCCACCAGCGACTCCGCCAGAATCGCCAGCTCGGTATGTTTTCCAGGAACATCGAAGTGATGCACGCTGTTGCCCAGATAGTCGCGGTACACGTTCACGCGCGCGCGCGGGTCCACGGAGAGTTGAAACGACAGACAGCGCTGGTTGCCCTCCGTACGGGGGTGCATGCGCACCTCCATCAGGCTCTCGCTCACGGGAGATTCGTAACGGAAACGGGTCAGGTGCCGGATGGAATAGAACATTCAAACCTCTAATTTCACAGATCAACACAGTTAAACACCGGATAAACCCAAAATTCTTATCTGTGTTTATCCGTGTTCATCCGTGGCCTTAATCTTAAGCCTCAAGCGCCACCTCGATCGGATACGCGATATAGGTCTGATGCAGCGCGCTGTGGACTTGCCCGGTCTGGCGCAGCACCGTCTCGAGATAGGTGTTCAGGCCGCCGTGCATGATCTCGTCGATCTGGCCGAAGCTCAGCGTCGCATGCAGACGGCCCGCGATGCGCTCCACGCGCGAGGACCTCTTGCCCGCCACTTCCCTGCCGATCTCGCGCACCGCTTTTTCGAGCGCCCCCGCCGAAAAGCGGATGGAATGCGGAAAGGTTGGGTGCAGCACCAGAAACTCGGCGATGCGGTCCGGTTGCAGGTCCGCGGTGTAAGCCTTGCAATACGCCTCGAAGGCGGTGCAGGAGCGCAGCAGCCCGATCCACTCCAGGTGCACCGGGTCGGATTCGTCGCGCGCCTCCGGCAGCTCGCGGAAATGCTCGCCCACCAGCGAAGACACCGCCACGGTGCGCTCCAGAAACCGGCCCGCCTGGATGAACTGCCAGCCCTCTCCGTGGGTCATCGTGGAATCAGTGATGCCCTGAAACAGATGCGAGCCTTCCTTCACGGATTGGAGAAACTCGCGCGCGTCCCAGGCCGATCCGTCGCTCCGCTCCCGCACCGAATGAAACAGGCGGTTCAACTGCTCCCACATCTCCGAGCTGACCTGTTCCCGGACCTGCCGCGCGTTCTCCCGCGCGCCGATGATGGAGGCTACGATGGAGGCCTTGTGCCGGGTATCGCGCACCAGCGAGACCGCCAGCATCTGCGCCTCGGCCGCCTCGGTGGCGCTGAGCTCGATGCCCAGAGTGCGCAGCACGCGCGCCCAATAGGCGTCGTCGGAGCCCACGCCCCGCTCCAGCATCAGGTTCAACTGCATGTTGATGACGCGGGCGGTGTGCTCGGCCCGTTCCAGGTACCGGCTCATCCAATATAAGCTGTCGGCGACGCGGGAAAGCATATCAGCGCTGGAGCACCCAGGTATCTTTACTGCCGCCGCCCTGCGACGAATTCACCACCAGCGACCCTTTGCGCAGCGCCACCCGCGTCAGCCCGCCGGGCACGATGGTGATTCTATCGCCATAAAGAATGTAGGGCCGCAGATCCACGTGGCGCGGCTGCACTGTGCCGTCGATCAGGCAGGGAGCGCGAGAAAGCAGAATGGTCGGCTGGGCGATGTAGTTGCGCGGATCGGCTTCCACCCGGCGGCGGAACTCTTCGCGCTCAGCCGCGTTCGAATGCGGCCCGATCAGCATCCCGTAGCCGCCCGATTCGCCCACCGCTTTCACCACATAGCGCTCCAGATGTTCCAGCACCATGCTGCGCTCCGCCGGCACCGACATCTGGTAGGTTTCGACGTTGTTCAGCACCGGATCCTCGCGCAGATAGTAGCGGATGATGGCGGGTACGTAGGCGTATATAGCCTTGTCGTCGGCGACGCCGGTTCCCAGCGCGTTCGCCAGGCTCACGTTGCCCGCGCGGTACGCGTTGAACAGCCCCGGCACGCCTAGCGAGGAATCCTGGCGGAACACCAGCGGATCCACGAAATCGTCGTCGATGCGGCGGTAAATCACATCCACCCGGCGCAACCCCGCGGTGGTGCGCATGTACACGAAGTTGTCGTGCGTCACCAGGTCGCGGCCTTCCACCAGCTCGATGCCCATCTGCCGCGCCAGAAACGCATGTTCGAAATAGGCCGAATTGAAAACTCCGGGCGTCAGCAGCGCGATCACCGGGTCGTTGCATCCCTGCGGCGCAAGCCCGCGCAGATGGGCCAGCAGCGCCTGGGGATAATGCTCGATGGTGGCCACGCCGCACTCCCGGAACGTGCGCGGAAAGATGCGTTTGGTCACCTCCCGGCTCACCAGCATGTAGCTGACGCCGCTGGGAACGCGCACGTTGTCTTCCAGCACCACGAACTCGCCCGAGGGCATGCGGATCAGATCCGTGCCCGCAACCGAAATGTAGGCGTCCTTGCGCACCGAAAACGCCCGCATCTGCCGCCGGAAATGTTTACAGCTATAAATCATGTCCCGCGGCACAACGCCGTCGTTCAAAATTCGTCCTTCGTTATAGATGTCCTTCAGAAACAGATTCAGCGCGGTGATCCGCTGCGCCAGGCCGCGCTCGATGCGCAACCATTCCTCCTGCGTCAGAATCCGCGGAAGAGGATCGTTGGGAAAAATTCGCTCCGTGCCTTCCTCGCGGCCGTACACCGTGAAGGTGATGCCCTGGTGCAGAAAGGATAGATCGGCGATCTGCTGGCGCCGGCGCAGCTCGCCCGTCTCCAGGTTGAGGATGCCGTGATACAGCCGCTCATAGTGCGGACGCACCGCTCCGCTCGACGCAACCATCTCGTCGTAGGCGGCGTCCAGCTCGTATTCGTGAAAGGGAGCCGGCAGAACCTGCCGGCTGGAAACACCCGCCATTTGGCCCTCTTGCTAGATGCCTTTGCCTTCGACGGGGAAGCGGCTAGAACTGTATAGTAACATTCCGGTATGCAGGGTTGCGCCTTACCTGGACTGGCATCGCGTGGTCTTGAAACGAAGGACGTGTCACGAAATAACCGGCGCAACCGCTTCCTTCGGTCGCGGCTCGGAACCATTACAGAGCCGCGACCAGAGGGAGCGGTTAAACGCGGCAAATGGACTGGTTCTTTCGTGACAGGCCCTAAGGGCCTGCCTCGCGGCGGGCTTATTTGTCTCATCCAGCCGGCCTCCGGCGCAACCTGAATCTCCACCATCGAAAGCGGTAATAGAGATCCTTCGGAAGCGCGCCTCGATGCGACCTTGAAACGCAGGTGGTGTAGAATAATATGCGGTTCGCACCTGGCGATTCACATCTGGGAGGTTTCACATGCGCAGGAAGTCCACGTTGGCTGTTCAATTGGCCGTGACAGCCGGGCTCGCGACTGGTCTGGCCAGTTGGCTCTTTTCTCAAACGCCCGCGCCTGCCGCCCCTCAAGCAGCCGGCGCGGCCAAGGGAGGGGGCCGCGGCCCGGCGCCGGACCCGAACGCGAGACCGAACGCGGTGGAACATATCAAGGTTCACGGCAAATCGCTCGAAGGCAATTTGTTGGGCGATTCGCCGGATCGCGACGTGTTCGTTTACCTGCCGCCGAGCTATCAGACCGGCCGCAACCGCCGCTACCCGGTGGTATACATGCTGCACGGCTACGGCCTGAACGCGGAACGCTGGGTGCCGTTCATCGGCATGCCCACTCTAGCCGACAAAGACTTCGCTGCGGGCGCCGCCAAGGAGATGATCCTGGTGAGCCCGGACGCGTTCAACAAGTACAACGGCAGCATGTACTCGTCTTCGCCCACCAACGGGGATTGGGAGACGTTCCTCACGCAGGAGCTGGTGGCCTATATCGACAGCCATTACCGGACGCTCGCCACGCGCGAGAGCCGTGGTCTGGCGGGGCATTCGATGGGCGGCTACGGCACCTGGCGGCTGGCGATGAAGTACCCGGAAGTGTACTCGAGCATTTATGCGATGAGCTCGTGCTGCCTGATGAATAATCCGCGGCCTCCTGGGGAAGGCGCCGGCGCGGGCCGCGGAGCAGCGGCGGACGCAGCCAAGCAAGCCGCCGCGAAGCAGGCTCCCGACGCCGCCAAAGCTGGCGACAAGGGCGGCAAAGGCGGTGCGAAGGGCGGACGGGGCGGAGGTTTCGGCAACGTGCAATTCGCCGAGGCGGCCGCGTGGAGCTCCAATCCCAAGAAGCCTCCGCTGTTCTTCGATCAGCCCACCGAGGACGGCAAGTTCCGTCCCGAGATCGCCGCCAAGTGGGTGGCGAATTCGCCGCTGGCGATGGTGGATCAGTACCTGGGAAATCTCAAGACGTTCAAGGCCATCGCCATGGACGTCGGGCTGCAAGACGGGCTCGCCGGGTCGAACAAGGATTTGGATGCGATCCTGACTCAGTTCGACATCGCCCATACGTTTGAAACCTACGAGGGCGATCACACCAACCATGTGAAGGACCGCTTTGAGCAGAAGGTGCTGCCGTTCTTCTCGACGAACCTGTCGTTCGCCGCAACCAAGACGAAGCATTGACCGTTTCCCGACGGGCCGCCTGGCGGTTCCCCGTTACCGTTTTCCTGAGTGCGTTTCTGCTGTTTCAAATACAGCCGATTGTCGCGCGGCGCCTGCTGCCGGAGTTTGGAGGAACTCCCGCGGTGTGGAGCGCCTGCCTGCTGTTCTTCCAGGCCGTGCTGCTGGCGGGCTACATCTATGCGCACTGGTTGCGATGGCGATGGGCTCACGTCGCGCTGCTGGCCGGCTCCTTCGCGTTTCTCTTGATTGCGTCGGCGCGACTGCACGCCACGGGAGCGGCCGGCGACCCGTCCCTTCAGATTCTGCTGCTGCTGGCCGCGACCGTGGGCCCGCCCTACTTCCTGTTGTCCTCGACCGCGCCGTTACTCCAGCGGTGGTTTACCGCGGGCGAGTCCGGTGCATCGCCGTGGCGGCTGTACGCACTCTCGAATCTCGGATCGTTCCTGGCGCTGCTCAGCTATCCTTTCGCAGTCGAGCCCTTCCTAAGCCTGGCCAAGCAAACGCAAATCTGGACGTGGCTCTACGGAGCATTCGCGGCGATGTGTGGATGGACGGCTCTAACCTCCATATCCGGCGCGTGGCTCGTCGCCAGGAGTCCCCACGCTGCGTGCACGAACGGCGCAGGGTGGCTGGCAGGTCGGAGACCTGCCCCACAGGGCCGCAAATCCCAGAGATACAAATCGGTGATCGGTAGCGGTGGGGCAGGTCTCCGACCTGCCGTTGCGCCGGGGTCGCGCGGCGATCCGGCCGCGGCAGGCTCCGTTGTACCGATCGGGTTTCGTCCGACGGCGCTGCGGACTCTATTCTGGCTGGGGCTGGCGGCCAGCGGCTCGACCATCCTTCTGGCCACGACCAACGAAATCTCGCAGGAGATCGCGGTCAATCCATTCTTGTGGGTCGCGCCGCTGTCTTTGTATCTGCTGACCTTCGTGCTTACGTTTGAAAGCGACCGCTGGTACAAGCCCGGCCTGTACGCGGGACTCGCAGGGTTATTCGCGGCCATCGCCTGCGCGGTATCGAGCGCCGCAAACGCGATCCCGGTGCTGCCACAGCTCGGCGTTTATCTGGCCGCGCTGTTCTTCGCGTGCATGTTGTGCCAGGGCGAGCTGGTGCGCTCCCGGCCGTCGCCTCGATACCTCACGCAGTTCTATTTGACGGTGGCCGCAGGTGGCGCGCTGGGCGGCGTGTTCGTGGCTCTGATCGCGCCGCGCTTGTTCACCGAATTTAGCGAGTATCCCATCGGTCTGGGAGCCGCTTGCCTGCTGGGAATCGCAAGCTGGGTGCGGAGGGAAGGCCGGAACGCTTGGAGCAACTTCGATACGCGCATTCCCGTGACCGCGCTGGCGCTGGGTGTGCTGTCGGCCGGAGCGGACGCGGGCGTACCCGGAGGACAGGGCAGTGAGGTGAGCGTGCGCAATTTCTACGGCATCCTGCGCGTGACCGAAGCCGTGGACATCAACGGGCCGAAGCGCAAGCTGACGCACGGGCGGATCGATCACGGCTTTCAGTACGAACAAGCCGAGCGGCGCGATTGGCCGACCAGTTACTATGGCCCGCACAGCGGCGTGGCCATTGCCCTGAACGCCGTCTTCAAGGAGACGCCGGGTCCGCGGCGCATCGCCGTGGTAGGCCTCGGAACCGGGACTCTGGCGGCGTGGGGAAGGCCCGGCGACACGATCCGCTTCTACGAAATCAATCCGAATGTGGTGAGCATCGCGAATACGTGGTTCTCGTTCTTGAAGGATTCCAAGGCGCGAATCGAGGTGGCTCCGGGAGACGCGCGCATTCAATTCGCGCGCGAGCTGGATGGCGGCGCGTCAGGGGATTTCGACGCCATCGTGGTGGACGCGTTTTCGAGCGATGCGATTCCCATGCACTTGCTGACCTCGGAGTGCGCCGATATTTACCGGCGGCATTTGAACGCGGGCGGAATCCTGCTGCTGCACATCACCAACCGGACGCTCGATCTCGAGCCGGTGGCGCGGGGAATCGCGCAGCACCTGGGCTGGCCGGCGCTTCAGTTGATTTCTCAATCCAATCCGGAGACGGGCGAGAACCGGTCGCAGTGGGTGCTGATCGCGGCGAACCCGCCGGCGTTGGTCGAAGGCGGCGGCTGGATGCCGCTGACGCGGCCGCCGGTGCTGTGGACCGACGATTTCGCCAGCCTGTGGCATGTACTGAAATTCTAACCTGCTTTTCTCACAACGCAGAGAACGCAGCCGGGGGTGCCCATCCGTGTTTATCCGTGTTCATCTGTGGCCAATTCTGTTTCCGCCACAGATGAACACGGATAAACACGGATTTCTAGGCCTGCGTTCGAGCGCCGCGTCAAGGTGGTGTTCAACGCGGGCAACGGCATGGCCGGACGTGGCTGATCATGTGGCGCGCGCGTTCCAGGCGAGTTTTCGGAAGCGCCTCCATCGTCCGCCCGATTTCGCGAGTCCTTTCGGGCCAGATGCGCGTGCCCAGTTTGCTGAAGTGCGCCTGAAACGGTCTGCCTTTACGGTGCTTACGGGCGCGGCGCGGGTTACGATTCGCTTCGAAGAGGTTCCTCTTCAGCGCCGGGGACAAAAGCCTCCGCCGCGTACTGCTAATTTTCGGACGTTATCCGGATGCCAATCACGTCAACTCTTTCGTTGCACGCGCGGCGCCAACCCAGCGTAGCTGGCCTCTACCCAGCCGGCAGGCGCTCGCTAGCGCCGCGGCCAAGATTGAATCCAGCAAAAGATTGAAAAGAAAAAAGTGCTTCACGTTATCCCACGCGTCGCCCAGCAGTGGCACCAGAAAGGAGATGAGACAGCAGGCGTACAACGCCGCGCAAAACTCGATGCACAACCGCTGTCCTGGAAAGCGAATCCAGATCGCCACGCTGCCGATCGGGGCCAGCAGAAGCAGAATCAGAATCCACTTTCCGAATCGAGCGAGAAATCGCTGGTGGAATCCGCTCCAGAGGCTGAACTCATTACTTCTTGCGTCGGGCGGCCGTCCGGCGGAACGGTCGAAATTCCCGCAGAATTCGGGGCGCAGCGAAAAGGCCACGGGCAGCATGGTTTTCGCCCGCTTCCATATGCGCGCCGGATGCACAAGATAGAAGCGTGCAATGGTCGCCGAAGTGATCCGGCCGCCGATAATGCCGCTCCTGACGGTATCGGAAAAAGCCGTGCCCTCGCTCCAAGCGCCGGTGCCGGAAAATCGCTCAAGCTGCGGATCGAGGCCCAGTGAGATCAGGTCCGCCGAGGGGCTCTTCGATTCCGGAAGGATTGCCTGAAACAGGGCGTCGTACGTGGTCGCGTTTTGCAGATACGCCGGCCTAGTCTCCATGTTCCAAATCGCAGAGATGCCGATCAAGGCCGCGCCCAAGATCGCCACATTTCGCGCTGCCTGCGTCTCCGCCCACCACCCCAGGCGCAACGCCAGCGGCACCAGCGCGACGGCCAGCGGAAAGTTGGAGGATTTCGCATCCACCCATAGTGCAGCCCAAAGAACCCAGAAGGCCATACGCGCCGGGGAAATGGCGCGGCTGCGATAGATCTGAATGCTTCGGCGGCGAGCAGCAGGAAAAAAATCAGCGAGGCCGGCTCGGTATAAAAGGAATTAAAATATGCGGCGTAGCCCACGTCCGTCAGAGCCAGCAGAGCCAAGAACCATACCGCAGGGTTTGGAATCGCGTTCAGAAGAAGCGCGAAGGCGCCGAGAAAAGCAGCCAAGTGCACCAGTCCGAGCACGAGGATATCCAGCTTGCCGTCTTTGGAGACCACCGAATTCAGCAGGATTGCCGCTCCGACGAAGGCATATTCCGGAGTGGCTTGCTCCACGAACCGCAGCCGGGCATGGCGCTCCCGGACGAACTTACGCGGAACGAAGCCGGACGCGGATTTATCTTCGGGAGCATATCCGAAGCGACCGATCATTCGCTGGAAATCGCCCTGGTCGGAAAGTCCGACAATCGGCGGAACAAAGAGTTGAAAGCTAAGGATCGCGGCGGTGGCCGCGAGCACGGACCGGCGCAGCTCCAGTCGAGACACGGTCCAGCTTACCACCACCTCGAGCGCTGAAGCTCACGCGAGATACGCTTGTGGGTTTTTGGATGCGATTCGTCGGGATTCTACAGCGGCTTGCCGAAAAAGCTGCGGCCCGCATGGGGCGCTCCACTTTCGTGGCTGGGTCAGATTTATGACTCAACCGGAACCGGATGACGGGGAGGCCCTCAGCGGCCTCTCCCGCATCTTCAAGAATCGCGGCCAACCCGATCTCGCAGGGGAATACACGGCCTGCGCCCTACACAGGATTTCAGTGACAAATGAGTCCCTGCATTTCTCCCAGGTGGCGCGGCGACGTGGCCCGCGCACTAGCTAGCAGCCCGTGCAAAAGTCCAGACAGGCTGAAAGCCTGTCCCACCAAGCTTCGAAGCTGATGATGTCGCGTGGTGGGACAGGCGGTTTCGCCTGTCTTAGCAGGGCGCTCAGCGCGCGGTCAACTCCAGAATCATCTCTTCCATGACGATGCGGTCGTCGGGGTGGGCGCCGCGCAGATCCCTGTCGGCTTCAAACAATTTCACCACCGCGCGTTCCAGGCGAGCTTTGGGAAACGCCTCCATCGTCTGCCCGATTTCGCGCGCCCTTTCGGGCCAGATGCGCGCGCCCAGCTTGCTGAAGTGCGCCTGAATCTCGCCCGCGCCGCGGAGCCCGGCTTCGCGCGCGGCCAGCGCCATGCGGAATTGGGTGGCCAGGAAGGTCAGCGCCAGCGGCATGTACTCGCCCGCGCGGGACAGCGTGTCCAGGGTTTCGAGCGCGCGGGAGCGGTCGCCGCGCCCCAGCGCCGCGACCAGCGCGAAAATCGTGGCCGCTTGCGCGTTGGGAACCAAGGCGGCGATATCGTCGGCGGTCACCTTGCGGCTGCCGGCCAGCAGCTTCAATTTTTCGATCTCCACCGCAATGCGCGAGGCGTCGCCGCCGGTGGCGTCGATCAGCAGAGCCAGCTCCGCCAGGCCCAGTTGCAATCCCGAGGCGCGCGCCAGGCTCTGCGCGAGCGCGCGCACGGCTTCCGGCGAAAACGGCCGGAATTCCACTTGCGCCGGAACCGGAACGGCCGAGTAAAACTTCCGCACCCGTTCCAGGCGGGCCTTGTCTTCGCCATCGAACTCGAAGCGCGCGGCGTCGATCACCACCACCGTCCCGGGCGTGGGATGGCGCAGATAGGATGCCAGCGCCGCGGCCGCGCCACCGGAGCCGGCGCTATCCTCCTCCTCCCCCGCGGGCGCTTCGATGGATTTTCCCCGCGGCAGAGCGGACTCGGCGCGCGCCAGCCAGATCACCCGGCGCGTGGCGAATAGCGACAGCGAGCGCGCGTCATCGAGCGCGGAGGCAAGCGGAACCTGATCCAGATCGTGGCGAGTGAACCCGGCCTCGCGCTCTTCGGGCGGAAGCGAGGGGTCCAGCGCCGCCTCGATCAGCGCCCTGCGGCAGCGCTCGCGATTGTAAGATTCCGGGCCGAGGAACAGGTACACGCTCTCACTGCCGACTGAGGAATTCGCCCGCACAACGGAGCTTGCCGGCCCTGTGCGGGCCTTACTCAAGCGGTCGAGAAACTGTTCCGGAGTCATCAGAAGTTGTTCAGAATCGCGGAGACCACCTGCTGCGCCACGCGCTTGCTGGCGCGGTCGAGGGCGGCGTCGCTTTCGTCGAAATACTGGCCCTGTTGAATCGGAATCTCGTAGCTGTCGGTCCAATCGATGCGGGGCCGCGAGAACAGCACCTTTCCGGTGGTGCGCTCCGTCAGCGTCACCTGAATGGCGAAGTGGACTTCCACGCTGGTGGCCAGCCCGGTTTTTTGGTCGAACAGGGTGGCGTTGGAGGTGTAGTTGAGCACCGAACCTTTCAACACCGCGTCGGCCCGGCTGGCGTCGGTGACGCGGAAGCGGGAGCTGGCGATGAATTCCTTCGAGATCGCCTCCGGCAGCCAGTCCGAGAGCTTGTAGCGCGTGGTTGGGTTGGTGAAGGCGGGGACGCCGATGGTGACGATGGTCTTCGGCACCAGGTCGGCGCGGCCACCCACATGATAGCCGCACGATGCCAGCAGGCACAGGAAGACGAGTGGCCAAAGCCACCACGCACGCGAGTTGTTGCGGTCCGCCGCGATCGCGCCCACGCCGATCCCGCTGTGACCGGCGCGTGGGGCAGGTCTCCGACCTGCCCATTTCCCGGGATTCATAAGACCTCCCGGGCCGCGGCGACGCACGCACGCGAGTTGTTGCGGTCCGCCGCGATTGCGCCCACCCTGATCCCGCTGTGGCCGGCGCGTGGGGCAGGTCTCCGACCTGCCCATTTTCCGGGATTCATAAAACCTCCCGGGCCACGGCGACCCACGCACGCGAGTTGTTGCGGTCCGCCGCGATTGCGCCCACGCTGATCCCGCGGTGACCGGCGCGTGGGGCAGGTCTCCGACCTGCCCCTTTTCCGGGATTCATAGAACCTCCCGGGCCACGGCGACGCTGTTCTCGGCCGCCAGCCGCAGATTGTCCGCAACCAGCCAGAGCCAGCACGCGCGCGAGTTGTTGCGGTCCGCCGCGATTGCGCCCACGCTGATCCCGCTGTGGCCGGCGATGCCGGCGTTGGTGGGCGGGTCGTCGGGCCGGACATCGACGCCCTGGCGGGCCAGCTCCCGCGAGAGGGCTGCCACATCCGGAGTGCTTTCGAACTCGGCCCAGACGGAAAAGCTGTGGCCGTGAAACACCGGCGCTTGAATCACGCGCAGGGAAGGCATGGGAACCGCGGGCCAGGCCGCCAGCAGCGACGCCAGGTGCCGCTCCACGCGCTGCTCGATGCCCTCCAGCGGCTCCAGCGCTTCCTCGCCATAGCGCGCCAGCAGATTGAATCCCAGTTGCGCGTCGAAGACGTCGGTCTTCAGCTTCTTGAAACTGAGCACGGCGACGGTCTGCTGCTGAAGCTCATCCAGTCCGCGCTGGCCGCGCTCACTGGCCGGCTCGAATACGTGCACCACGCTGCGGCGCAGGGGGCTCGCCTGCGTGAGCTTCGCCAGAAGCATGGCCAGGGCGATGGCCGCTGGATGCGCGATGACTTGGACCGGCGCTGAAACCGGCTCCGCGGACGGCTCCGCGGAAGGGGCTCGCAGCCGGGCATGAGGTTGGTCTTCAAGCGCGCCCGTGAGGTCGATCAGCACCGGGCCGCCCGCGGAATTGAGCTTCGCCGTGCGCCGGCTGGCCGCGGGCGAGGCAGCCAGGAACACGACCTTGACGCCGTCCAGGCTCTCCGCGTTCAAAGGGACCATGACCACGGCTTCGTCGTCATCGGCGGCCAGGATCGTGGAGCCGTCGGCGGCGGCCGAGACCAGTTGCACGCGCGGCGACGGCTTCACTTCGGTGAGCAGATCGCGGATCTCGCGGGCGAGCAGCGTGCCGCCTCCTACCACCGCCACCAGGGGATGCTCCGTGGCGTTAGCCAATTTCATGCTCCGGCTGGGGCGGGGGTTGGGGCTGGGGCGGGGGTGCGGGCTGGGGTTGGAGAGGTGTTGGCCGCATGCGTCTGCGGATGGCTCCGCCCATGCGAATGGCGATGCCGCTGGCAACGTAACCGATCGACAGGGCCAATAGCGCCGCCTGCGGAAAAAGCCAGATCAGGTAAATGATGCAGCCGAAAACCACGACGGAAATCGGAGACCTGGGCCGCAGCAAGTGCACGTCCTTGAAGCTGGGATAACGCCACGTGCAGACCATGAGAAACGACAGCAGGGCCAGCAGCGCCAGCCATACGGCCGAGAACACCCACCATCGCAGCGGCGTGCTGCCCGCCGCGTACACCACGGCGGCGACCGGCGCGGCGGCCGATGGAATGGGCAGGCCGACGAAGTATTTGCGGTCGGATCTTCCGGGATTCTTGGGGATCGGATTCTTGGTGATATTGAAGCGGGCCAGGCGCGCCGCGCCGCACAACAGAAACACGAAGGAGAAAAAGTACCCCGCGCGGCGAAGCTGCTCCAGCGTGATCAAATCGGTGGGAGGCTCGACGAACTGGATGCCCCAGGCGAACGCCAGCACCGCCGGCGCGATGCCGAATGAAATGCAATCGGCCAGCGAATCCATCTCCCGGCCAAAATCGCTGGTGGTGTTGGTCATGCGCGCGATGCGGCCGTCCAAACCGTCCAGCAACACGGCCAGGCCGATCGCCAGCGCCGCGGTCTGAAAATGCAGGTGCGATCCGGCGGCGTTTTGCAGCGTGTCCATCGCGCCCTGAAACGTTTCCAGAAGCGCGTAAAATCCCAGGAAGATATTTCCGGCGGTGAAAAACGTGGGCAGAGCGTACGCGGCGCGGCGCGGGCGCCGGTCGGCCGACCTCGGATCGATCAGGCGGTCGCGCAGGCTCATGCGGAGGTCCCTTCCGGAATTCGCGCAACCACACTCGAACCTGCCACGACGCGCTCCCCCGGCTGCACCGTCACAGTCCATTCGGGGCCGAACGACACGTCAACGCGCGACCCGAATTTGATCAGGCCCACGCGCTCACCCGTCTCGACGATATCGCCCACGCGCTTGTAACAAATGATGCGTCGCGCGATCAGGCCGGCGATCTGCTTGAACGTCACCTGCGTCCGGCATCCGCCGACGACGCCTTCCACCGTGAGCACGTTCTGTTCGTTCGCCTGGCTTGCGGCTTCCTTGCTGGCCACCAGAAATTCGCCCTTCTTGTAATTGATGCATTTGATTTTTCCGGCGATGGGAGAACGGTTGACGTGCACGTCGAAGATATTCAGGAATATGCTGACGCGGCTGGCTCCGCCCGGACCCGGAACCACCGCGACCACCTTGCCGTCGGCGGGCGAAACGGCCACCGGACCGGGAGGCGCGTCACGCTCCGGATCGCGGAAGAAGTTCAAACAAAAGACGGCGAGAATGTAGAATGGCACGCCATAAGGCCACCCGGCCAGATACGTCAGCACCGCGCCGCCCGCCAGCAGCGCGCCACCGTAATAATAGCCGTAAATCACCATCTAGACATATTGTCGCATCGGGCGGTGACGGTTGCGTAACAAACGCTTAGCGTAACTTCGCCAGCCATTTCTGCATCTCAACCAGGCCGGAGGACCGGCGCGGCGGCATTGTCCGTAGTGCATGATTGAAGGCGCCTTCAAGCGAGGCCAGCACCTTCAAGTTGTCGGCTTCCCGGATCTCGCGGCGGCGAATCGCCTCCAGCAGCGGCCCCGCTTCTTTCCAGGTGCGGACCCAGAGCTCGATCATCTCCCGCTCGTCCATGCTCCTATTATCGTGCTTGGCCGCGGCCCTTACCGAGCCGTGACCAGAGGGAGCGGTTACAATTCCGAACCCGCTTCATTCTTGTACGGCGGCGGTAAGGCGGCATCTACCGATTGAGCGAAAGGTCTTCCGCGTTGAGCCCGAACTCGGCGAGGACCTCTTCCATCGGAATGCCCTTACCGCCGCGCTCTGCGAACCAGGCTTTTCCATCGAGGATGCGGCGCGCCGGTCTTCCTCGCTCACGGGCTCGTCGTCCGCGGGCGCCACCAGATTCGGCGCGAGCCGGTCTATGAGTTCGTGAACCTGTTGCTTCTCGTTAACCACCTGAGTCCTTCTAAACACAACGCCGGAGGTAGCAGCGCATCCCCTCCCTTACGGTCGCGGTTCTGTCACCGAACCGCGCGCGTAAGCAAGCGGACGTTCGCGTGTTACTTCTTCACCGCGAGCACTCCCCGGCCCGCGGGGATCGACACCTTCACCGGAGTTTGCTTCAGCGTCGCGGAGAAGGTCGCGCCGTCGTTGGACGTTTGCACCCAAATCACCTGCGGGGGACCCTTGGCGAACTGGATCTCCACCGGAGCCTCCATCGAAAAATCGTCATCCACGCCGCTCTGCTCGATGGTTCCGGAGATCCTCACCGCCGGCGCCAGGCCCTTCGCCGTATACGCCAGCTTCAGAGCCGGTATTCCGGTCGAATACACCCAATTTTCGAAAAACGCGTCGACGTTGAATTGTTTCACCCCCACGGCGCGGGGAGGCGCGAACTCCTTCACCAGCGCGAGGAACTGCTCAGTGGAGACGGTGCGCGAATCATAACGGCGGCGCAGCTCCGCCAGCATCCTGAAAAAGCGATCGTCGCCCAGACGGCGGCGCAGCATGTGCAGGATCCACGCACTCTTGTAATAGGTGATGGCGTTCCAGGCAGCCGGATCGCCGGCCGATTCCAGACGGAAGCCCCAGGTGATCGGCCCGGCCGACTCGGCGGCCCCTCCGCTCGAATCGTTCTTGATCTGGTTGTCGCGCTTCAGCAGGGAGTCGCGGTAGTCTTCGAGAACGTCCTCCATGGCCTTGACGCCCCGCTTCTTTTCCAGATACATCAGCGCCGAATAATTCGCCAGCCCTTCGGCGAGCCATTCATCCTGATAACTGGCCGGGATGACGGCATCGCCCCACCATTGGTGCGCCACCTCATGCGCCTCGATCAGGTCCGAGAAGAACACTTGCTCGCGAGGGCCGCGTTCGCCGTTGGGGCGCTGACTGGGGTCGAGATAAGACAAAGTGGAAAGGTACACCAAACCCGGCAAGCCCTGGCCAAAGGTTCCAGGAATCGGCGATACCGTCAGGGTCTTGAGAGCCGGCGGTCCGAACAATCCGGAGAAGAATTGAAGCGCGGAGGCCATGTCCGCGGCCACGGCCTGCAACCGCGCCAGAGGATCGGGGGGAGGCGGCGGGAGCGGTGCGTCGGAGGGATCGACATGCCGGGGGGGAAAGCGCGGCGGCCGCGGCACGCCTGCTAACTGCGCCGCGGGGTCCGGCTGCGGACTTTGAATGCGAGGCTGGAGGGCGGTCTCCAGGTGTCGATTCCCGTACACCTCAATGTGAACGCCGGGAGCGGACCTTGCCTTTTCGAAATCGCCCCGCACGTAATCGCCAAGGTTGAAGCCGGCCATCCGAATGGGAACCGGCGTGACCCGGCGGGTGACGTGGAACTCGCCGTCGATCCGGTCCTCGGTCACCTCGCCCGCGGTCACCAGAGTCAGACGCTTGGGGTAGCGGAACGTCAGATCGTAAAGGGCCAAGGCTGAGACTCCGCTTTCCCCGCCGCCGTCCCGGCGCGGATACCAGTTGGAACGCGCCGCGACGAAGTAAACATCGTTGCCGGCCGGGGAAATCACCGAGCCTTGCTCTTCGAATTCGATCTCGTGCGTGCTGGAGGGCGCCAGCTCCGCCGCGGGAATCACCAGAAACGAACCGTTCTGGGAGTCCGTGACGGGACTGCCGCGGAGCGGGCCGTCGTTCAACAGGAGCTCGGCGGGCTGGCCGTCCACTCGCGCGGAAGTGACTTGCATGGCGTGCGCCACCTCGAAGGCCAGCACGCGCAGACCGCCGGGCCCGGCCTTGCCTGCCCCAGTTCTGCCTACCCCAGTTCTGATGGAGACTCGCACGGTGGCTTTGAGGAACAGGTCCGCGTCCAGCGACGCGTCGATTTGAAAGCGCTCCTCGGAAAACGCCTCCGCAAGCGGCTTCGCCGTTCCGTCGCGAAAGCTGCGCGCGGCGAAGTTGGTCCAGATATCGTAGGCGTAGTGTTTTTCGGGACCGGTCTGGCGGCCGGCGGCGATTTGATTTTGAGCGCGCAGGTCGTAAAACACGTCGAAGTTCCCGAGCGTCTTGCCGGCGATGGTCCCGAACAACAGGCCGCGGCGGCCCGCCTGCGGCGTGAGCAGATCCTGCACCAGCCGGAGATCGAACCGGGCTTCGACGTTGGCCAGCACCGGCGTCCATTGCTCGGCCAGCAGCGGGCCAAGTTCGGGAACCTTGCGGTTGGTCCCCTCTTGCGCGATGCGGTCCAAGAGAGTTTGCGCGGAACCGTCGCTAAACACCAGCACGGCCGCGCGGAAATGTTCATCGAGATTGGGCGATTGGGTGAAGCGGGCCAGCGACTGGCGTTCCCCCCGGAATGGCGGCAGCAGCAGCACTTCGCCGTCTCCGCCTTCGACCTCGGCGGTGAATACGGCCGAGATGCGTTCGCCGTTCACCGGCTTTGAGAAGATGACATAACCGTCGGTAAGGTAGAGCTTCAGGTCTTCCCTGGCAAGGGTCAGATCGCGGACACGATAGCACTGATCCGGATCAAGCGCGGCGGCGCGAATCTGTTGCGCCAATTCTTTGCCCGCACGCGGTCCGGACGGGGTCTGGGCGACGCAAACTCCGAAACCGATCAGCAGCGGAAGGACGCATTGCGGCGTCACCACGGCACAGGGCCGGAGCGGCCCGCCTCTGGCAGCCCGTGGCAGAAGTGGCTGGCAGGTCGGAGACCTGCCCCACACGGCCGCAAATCCCAGAAATACAAATCCCAGAAAATCAAATCAGTGATGGGTAGTGGTGGGGCAGGTCTCCGACCTGCCGTTGTCCGGCCTAAACGACTTTCACCACGGGCTGCTAAGCCAGAAATCGGCGGCGATGCTGCCGCGACAGGCTCCGTTGTGCCGTTTCTGGACCACGGCACAGGGCCGGAGCGGCCCTCCTCACGGCCGGGAATCCGCGGCGATGCTGCCGCGACAGGCTCCGTTGTGCCGTTTCTGGACCACGGCACAGGGCCGGAGCGGCCCTCCTCACGGCCGGGAATCCGCGGCGATGCTGCCGCGACAGGCTCCGTTGTGCCGTTTCTGGAGAGCCTCTTCACATCAGATAAACATTTCTTCGTCCGCGGTGACCTCGTCCGGACTGGGCCGGCCTCCGCGCATGAAATACTGAATCGAGGCGCGCACTCCGGCCGCGACGGCGTTAATCTCGCGGATCGGTTTCATGATGCCGCCATGGACCACCGCGACGGTTTCCTGGGCGCGGCTCATGGCGTCGTCCACCACCATCTCGGCGCGATCGAGCTGGACGCGGGCGCGCTCGGCGGCGTCCTCCAGAACATCCTCGACGCGGCTAAGCTGGCGCCTGGTGGTGTCCAGGATTTCTTTGCTGCGTTCGGTGATTTCGGCCATGCTGGCCCTGCCTTCGTCAATCGCGGCGCGCGAGGATTCCGCCAGCGCCTCAACTTTAGGCGCCAGCTTCGTCACCTTCTCCTCCACGGCCAGCGCGGACTTCCGCACTCCATACAGCATGGTGGCTTGTATGACCAAAGCGACCGCCGCAACCACTACGAACACCGTCATTACGATCAGCAGGGCTAGCAGGGCTTGTTGATCCATGGTTTCCCGGTCCGGTTCTCTGGAGCTCCTATTCGACCGCAGGCTCGCTGGCGGCTTCGCGATAGGCTTGCTTGCCCGCGTCCACCGCCGCGGCAAGATTATCCTTGTGGCGGCGTAGCGTCTCTTTGCTGCGTTCGATTGTCTCGGTTGCGGTATCGCGCAGGTCCTCGCCGCGCCGTTTTACGTACCCGACGCCTTCGTTGGCCTTGTCGCGGATCAATTCACGCGTCTCCGTACCGGACTTGGGAGCGAACAAAACCCCCACTGCCACGCCCAGCCCCAATCCCAGGAAAAAATACGACAGCTTGCTGTCATCCTCCATTTATCGTTCCTCCTTTGCCGTTCCATTCACAGGATACGCTATTCTGACTTCAGGAATCATGTCCATCAGCACGCGGTCCTACGCGCGTCCTTACGGTTCCCGCGGCGGCATTCCGCGGGGCATCCAGGCGCTGTTGATCATTAATGCCGCGCTCTTCCTGCTCGACTTCTTCGTCTTCCACCAAAGACTGCGCGAGTCCGTCCTGGCCCTGACTCCCTCGGACGTGGTCCGTTCGCTCTACGTCTGGCAATTGGCGACATTTCTGTTTCTGCACGGCGGGATCTGGAACTTCCTTTGGAACATGCTCGCGCTGTGGATGTTCGGCAAGGAACTGGAGGAAATCTGGGGCACCCAAAGGTTCATGCGCTTCTACTTCCTGTGCGGCAGCGGCGCGGGCGTATGCGTGGTGCTGGCCGAGTACCTGGCCGGAAATCCCAACGCCCCCACCATCGGTTCGTCCGGATCGATCTACGGAATTCTGGCCGCCTCCGCCGCGCTGTGGCCGGAGCGGGAAGTGCTCTTCATTTTCTTTCCGATGAAGATGAAGTATTTCGTCATGCTGATCGGAGCCATCGACTTCCTGATTTCCTACAACGCCGGCATCGGCCAGATCGTTCTTCTCACCGGATTGCTGTTCGGTCTCCTCTACGTGAAATCGCCCGCCGTGCGCGGCTTCGATCCCATGGCCTCCATCCAGTCCAGTTACCGGGCCTGGAAGCTCAAGCGGGCCAAGCGCAAATTCCAGGTTTATCTGCGCAAGCACGGCTCCGACCGCGATATAAACTAGCACACTCCCTAACGCTCCCGGTTCATCTGGGTCTCCAGCGGAGCCGGATCGAACAGGCAGGTCATAGACCTGCCCCACTGGCCTGCGAAGCATCGGTCGGTGGTAAGTGGGGCAGGTCTCCGACCTGCCATTTCGCGCCATGAATCAGCGGCACCAGAGCTGAAAGGCTCGCAGGCCGGAGGCCCGCGCCACAGCGAAACCCCGGCAGTTTCAACCGCGTCCTATTGATGGTATATTGCGACCATGAAGGCCACACGAGTTCTTGCCGCTCTCTTCGCCTGCTCCCTTGCGTTCGTATTTTTCTCCCGCGCGCAAGGCCCCAATATCACCGGCGCCGGAACCGAGACGGTGGCTCGCCCCAAGAACCAACCGGGATCGTCCACCACTACCACCAACCCACCGGACCCGACCTTTACCCCGGAGCCGGAACAGCCCAAGATCCCGTCCGAGTATGGCCGGAACAAAAATGTGCCGGCTCCGGTCGCCACCTTCTCCGCCGACGCCAACTCCGTTACGGTGGACGTCGCGATTGAAGACGCCAAGGGACACTTCATTCCCAAGATCGGCCAGGAATATTTCCGCGTCTCCGAAGACAACGTGCCGCAGAAGGTCGGCAGCTTTTCGGAGGGAGAAGCGCCCATGACCATCGCCATGGTGGTGGAGTTCTCCAACCGCTATCAGAGCTTCTACTCCCAAACCTGGTTTCAGACGCTCCAGGCCGCCTACAGCTTCGCGTCTTTCCTCAAGCCCGACGATTACCTGGCCATCGTGGCCTACGATCTCAGGCCCGAAATGCTGACCGATTTCACCACCAACCGGGGCCAGATTCAGGAAGCCCTCAACCGCATGCGTTTCCCCGGCTTCTCCGAGTCGAATCTCTTTGACGCGCTCACCGACACCATCGACCGGATGCAGCCCATCGAAGGGCGCAAGGCGATTCTGCTCCTCTCCTCAGGCGTGGACACCTTCAGCCAGCAGACCTTCGACAAGGCCCGCCGCCACATTCAGGAGGGCGGCGTGCCCATTTACGCCGTCGGTCTCATGCAATCGATTCGAGATAGAGCCGAGGCTATGGGGGCTTTGCGAGGCATGCAGGAACTGGACTTCCTCCAAGCCGACAACCAGATGCGCACCTTCGCGACCGAAAGCGGCGGCATGGCCTTCTTCCCGCACTTCCTTACCGAGTATCCGGAGATCTTCCGCAACATGGCCACCAACCTTCGCAGCCGCTACCTGATCGCCTACACGCCTTCGAATCAGGCGCGCGACGGTAAGTACCGCAAGATCAAGGTGGAATTGATCGACCCTGCCAACAACCTGCCTTTGACCTTGAAGGACGACAAGAAGAAGCCGCTCAAGTACACCATCTACGCCAAGTCCGGATACACCGCGCCAAAGGCCGTCGATTGACGGGCGCTCTCAAAGTCAAGAACTGAATCTTGCTACTTTTGAGTTTCTTACAAAGCGTTTGACATACTCGTTGCAGACCTGTTAATTTTGCGTGTCCGCTGGAATTACATGCCTGCCAAAAAATCCTCCACTCCCGCAATTCAAGTCATGATTCTGCTGGTTGACGACAATGCCAACGGTTTGAAAGCGCGCAAAATGGTGCTGGAGGAACTCGGTTACGGAATTGTGACGGCAGCCAATGGCCGCGACGCACTGGAACGCTTCGCGCCATCGAAGTTCGACCTGGTGGTGACCGACTACAAGATGCCGCGCATGGACGGCCTGGAGCTGATCGTCAAGCTGCGCGAGCTTGAACCGGAGCTGCCCATCGTCCTGGTCTCCGGTTTCGTGGATTCGATGGGCCTGAACGAGGAGAACACTCAGGCCGACGCGGTGATCCAGAAGAGCGCCAATGAGGTCTCGCACCTGTCGCGGGCCGTGGCCCGTCTGCTGCGTCAAAAGTCGCAGCGCCAGAAGCCCGCGCGCAAGCCTGCCGGATCCACGCCGCCGCTTAAAGCCAAGCGCAAAACCGTGTAAGCCACGGAGCCGCCGTCTTGAACAATAGCAGCGCGTGAAGTTTCTGAGCGCGGTCCGCAAATCATGACGCTGGTCCACAGAATCAGCGAGAGCGCCAGGCTCGCCCTAACTACTTTCCGCTTCCTGACGGTCGCGGTTCGGAACAAAGTGTTTACTTGCTAACAAGCGTTGCTGAACCAAGCGCGTTAGCGAGTGGTCCTTTGGCGCGCATCGGGCTTTTTGCGACGGGAAGCAACTAAAGCCAAGCGCAAATCCGTGTGAGCCACGGAGCCGCCACTCCAACCATCTTGAACCACAGCAGCGCGTGCAGCTTCTGGAGCGGGGGCTCGATATAGCCGATGCCGCGTCCGCAAATCATGACGCTGGTCCACAGAATCAGCGAGAGCGCGCCCGCCAGCTTGGCTTGAGACGGCGCCGGCTCCTGGGTGTTGCGATACACGCTCCGCCGGAACGCCAGCCCATGCACGCAAATCAGCGCCAGCAGCGACATCTTGGTCCAGAAGAACCAATTGTAGTAATATTCTTCGGCCTTCGACGACGCCATCGCGATGCCGCACGCGGCTACGATGGTGATGCCGATGTGTTTGGGAACGCGCAGCGCGCCCACCACCTTCAAGATCGGCAGTCGCCGCATCGCCAGCCCCAGCAGACGCAAGTCGGTGAACAGGATCATTCCGCCGAAGAAGGCGATGCCGACCAGATGCAAGCTCAGGACGAGGGGATAAACTTGCGCCGAATAGCGCAAGGCCGCGGCCCAGTCCGTGTACTGGAGCCATTGCGCGAATCTGAGAACGGGCGTCACTATTATTCCGGCCCGTTCACAAACCCGATGAAGATGCCGCCTCCGATGACGCCGGCCCACAGCGCCAGCGAAACGCACGCGGCCAGTTTGCCCGATCCCGCCGATGCGCCCGGCCGCACCACCCTGCCGTGAACCGTATAGTGGAACGCGATCGCGGCCAGCAGCACCGCCATCTTGAATTGGAAGGCCGGGTTCAGATAGTAGTGATCCGGGTCGGACGCGAACAGAAGGGAGCCCGATATGAGCGCCAGCGCCAGCCCGATCAGCGTCCACGGCGCAGCATCCGAGGTCAGCTGAGCGGATCCCTGGTCACGCATCAGCCCGGCCAGGAGGTGGAAGTCGATCAATGCGATGGAACCGGCCAGCAGAATGAATCCCAGAATGTGGAAGCATTCGAGGACCGGAAAAACCATCGGCGAGGAGTTCAGCAGTTGGGCCACGGCGACCAACTATTCTACGCCATTCTTAAAGATCGCGCTCGAAATCAAGACAGGCTGAATGCCTGTCCCACCCGGCTTGCAATCTGGCTGATCCTGCCTGGTGGGGACAGGCGCTTTCGCCTGTCGGTTCCAGATGCGCAATGGGGGTGGCTTTCTTTTCCCGGCGCGCGGGACTATACTTCCCGTAGCTCGGCAAGCGGCCGGAAGCTCGAAGTGAGAGTTTAGGTAGCGGCTTTCTACCCTAAGGAGGGTGATTCAATGTTTGATAGCCTGGACGAGCAGATTAGAAAAGACGAAGGGCGTGCGGGAAACAAGGAAAGGATCATGCGCTGGGCCATTATGGTGTTCGCGGCGCTGGTGGTGTGCGCCGCCTTGATCGTGGGCGTGCGCATGATGAGCTAGCCCGCTTGATGCTGTGGCGCACGCGCCTCCGCGTGCCGCGCTTGCGCCAGCCGCGCTTGCGCCAGCCGTGTCGAGACTCGTCTGGACACTTCGCCGGGCGACACCGCGGCGTCGGGAGCCGAGCGTCGCTAAGGGAGTGTCACGAAACAACCGATGCAACCGCTTCCTTCGGTCGCGGCTCGGAAGCCGTTACAGAGCCGCGACCAGAGGGAGCGGTTAAACGCGGCTAATGGACTGGTTATATCGTGACAGGCCCTAAGAGTGGCGACGCGGCACGCATTAGCGTGCGCCACATCATTGCCCAAGAAGTCTGTGCGAAAGTAGGGCGAGTGCGGCGCGACCGGAACCGTTCCGTCTACTGGTTGGGCTGGGCGGGCGTCGCGGCCGCTGCCGCAGTCTGCTCCGGCAGTATGATGACCGCTCGGCGCGGAAACGCGAACTTCTTGCCCGTCTCGTCGATCACGGAGACCTGCGCGGTGTACTGTCCCGTGGGAATCTTGGCCAAGGGAATCTGGAAGGTGAACGGCGCCATCCCCGGCCGGGCTGGGCTTAGCTTCTTCACGTCCATCGGCACCGACGTGTAAACCTTGCGCGCGCCCCGGTACAGATCCACTTCCGCGACCACGTTGGGAGCCTTCTGTTCGTCCGGAGCGGGATCGTACACCTCGAAGTACACGTACATGTTCTGGTCCTTGCGGAACACGCCCGTGATGCTGGGCACGATCTTCTGGCCGTCCTGAATCAAAGGATGATTCGAAATGACCTTCTTATCGTTGGTGGCCGAGCCCACGGCCGCCGCCACGGGGTCCTTCTGGCTGCTATAGATGATGGAGCTGAAGATCG
>Ga0210394_10002680_pt1 | contig 23998 bp, 25 predicted proteins | sample IncBWC12MmetaG_FD_160121 | JGI IMG/M metagenome (GOLD analysis project Ga0210394, IMG submission 160121) | Forest soil microbial communities from Barre Woods Harvard Forest LTER site, Petersham, Massachusetts, United States - Inc-BW-C-12-M | ecosystem: Environmental > Terrestrial > Soil >... | reverse complement strand
ATTTCGCTCGGGGTAATCTTCTGCGGCTGGTTGAGTCCCTTCACGCCGGTTAAGAATATCGCGACCAGGTCGCTGCGCGGTGACGCCGGAATTACCGCCGCGCTGCCGAATAAGGTGTTCAGCAGCACCGGGAGGTACGGATTGGTCACATAATGCAAGAACTGCCCATCGTTAACGGGGCGGCTCGCGTTGAATTTGTCCTTGTCGGGCAAACCAATTACAAGTTCGTTGACCAGCGGCATGCCGAGACGCGAAACCTGTTTCCAATGATCGCCCTCGGGCAGGCTGGCAGTGGTCCAACCCCCGATCACCGGATCTTTACCATTCGTGAGGCAACCGATGGGCACTTCCAGCGCAAGCGAAGTCACGTTCTTGTCGGACAGCGTATTGGGCTCGCCATCGCGCGGACCGACCGGGTTGGTGTTCACCAAGTCGAAGACCTCACCCAAGTTGACCACAAAGCCATCCTTGCGTTGCCCGACGAATACGCGCCCCGGTGCGCTGCAGCCCGGTATGCTCACTGCATAAAGAAATTGCCCGGCATAGCCCGCATAGTCGGGGAAGGTTTTGTTGCCGATATTGTCTGCGGGCTTGAAAAACACCTCGCCGCCCAGCGTCGCATTATGAACCGTCTCACGCTTGCCATGGCTCACCAGCGTTATCGTATAGGTCTGTTGCACGTTGAGATTCGCACCGGTGGCATCGATGGGGCCGGTTAGGATCAGCGGAATGGCCGTCTTCACGCCGTTCGCATTGACGGTGAAGCCTTTGTCGATCGTCGTGAAATTGAATTCGAAAGTCAGATCGCTGTCGGCATCGCCGTCATTGTCCACATGAATCTTGTAGACGGCGTCCGGATCGAGATTGAAGTAGTTCGGACCGCCGTAGGGATCCTGCAGTGGAATGTAATTGGCAATCAATGTGACATACGCGCTGCGCCCGGGCTCGTAGCTGCGAAACATGTAGAAATCGGTGCCATCGACGCGCGGCAGCCCGGCAATCGTGGGCGCCTCGCGATGACTTGATGCCACAGCGCAGAGCGGCAACAGCGTCGCTGTCGCCGCCAGCAAAGAGAGACGTCTCGAAATACTCGCTTTCATTGGAATCCCCTTCAAATGATGTGGAACGATCCAGCGCTGTCGCTGGGTTCAAGACATACGTTCGACACACATCTTCGGATGCACTGGGGAGGGCGCGGAATCCTTAGGATGGCGTGTGTAGCGGCGCTACATAGAGAACGGCGCCGGTCGGCTGACCGGTGGGCGAGCCGCCGAGAGGTTCGATGCTGACGGCCACTTGGGTCGAACGCGCCAGCGCTTGCTTCTGCATCACGGTCAAGGTGCGACTCGATGCGCCCGCGGCCGGCAGGACGCCGAGCGACACCGGCGCTGCGCCCGCAGGTAAAGCCCAGAGTTCATAGTCAGACCCCGCCGGACGCGCGGGGAGATTCGCGGCGCGCACCACGAGGCGATCGACGTTGCCGAGTACTTGCAAGTCCCAGAGATGTTCGCCGGTCTTGGCGACGATCGTTGCCACGGCCGTGGCCCGGATGGCCGGAGGACTGCGCCAATAGAGCAGCGCCGCCACACCGATAATCAGAAAAACGCTCGCGGCTAGTGCGAACGAGCGGACTCGGCGCAGCGCGGTTTGTCGGTTTGTGAGGTTCAATCGTCGCTGGATGGCCGGCCAGACGTGCGCCGGAGGTTGCACAGGCTTGAGGTCTTTGGCCAAGTGCATGAGGCGTTCCTCCCAGAAGCGGCAGCGTTCATCGACGAATGGTGTGCTTGCGCGCCAGCGCTCGAAGCGCCGGCGGGCCGGGCCTCGCAGAGTTCCCAGCGCATATTCGGAGGCCAGACGATCGATGAGTTCGCGACTGTCCGGTGTCATCTTCAGGACTCCAGACACTGGCGGAGACTCTGCAAGGCGCGGCGGATCCAGCTCTTTACCGTTCCAAGCGGGCTGCCGATGAGGCGCGCGATATCCTCATGCGAGCTACCATTGCAGTATGCCAGCTCGAGGCAGTGCGCCTGCTGCTCCGACAAGAGCGCGAAACATCGCTTCATTGCTTCGGCGGACGGCAGCCAGGCCGCAGAACTGCCTTCCGAGTCGGGATCGGCATCGATCATGCGGTACTCCTCCGGCTGCGCCACCAACGTCGGTGCCAGTCGCTCGCGCCGCAGCAGATCGATTGCGCGGTAACGCGCAATCGACATCATCCACGCCATGGGCCGGCCCCGCGCAGCCGTAAATTGACCCGCTTGCTCCCAGATGCTGATGAACACGTCCTGCAAGGCCTCCTCGGCAAGCGCACGGCGCCGCAGGATTCGAGTGATGGCGGCAAACAGAATGGGCGAGACCAGCCCATACAGACGCTGCAGAGCCTGCGAATCGGCTGCCGCGCAGCGATTCAGCAGCCCTTCAAGCTGCCTGTCGAACTCGATTGCGGACTCCGTGGTCGGGTTCATACTCTAGCCCAATGCGCGCTGCAGGAACCAAACCAGTGCCAAGCCGGCAATCGCCGAGGAACCCCACGGCATGACCCCACGCCGGTAAAACGCCGTGGAGCGCAGTAGATAGGCCAACGGCATGACGGCGATTACCACGGCGAGCTGCCCCGTTTCGACACCCAGATTGAAGGCTACCAGGGATACCAGGCGCGCGCCCTTGGGTAAACCCATTTCCGCCAATACCGATGCAAAGCCAAAGCCGTGCAGCAGGCCAAACGCAAACGCGATGCGCCAACGCCCCTCCGTGACCCGCGGGAATACATTGTTGAGCGCGGCAACGATAATCGAGGCGGCGATGACAGATTCAGTTAGACGTCCGGGCAGCCGGATCACGTCGAATGCGGCCAGTGACAGCGTAATTGAGTGTGCCAGCGTAAAGGCGGTGACCACCTTGACGATATTGGCAAACGCCGGAGCCGCAATGGACACCGCTTCCCAACGACTCTGTCGACGCAAGAGAACCGCGGGCAACAACAGAGACAACAGGAACAGCAGATGATCGATGCCGCTTAAGATGTGCCAGATACCGGCGCGCAAATACTCGATGAAGGCGCCCCAAGGCGAGGGATGGTCGAGCTCGAATACACGCAATTCCGAGCTGCCGCCCAGTACGGCTGTCTGTATTGCGCCGCTCGCGCTCAAGGTGAGCAGCCCGCGATGCGAGGGGTCTTCCACATTCAATATTTTGTAGTCGACGGATAGACGTTTGAGCACGCCCCCGCAAGCGGCGCTGATCGGCAGCCACAGATAGCTGCCATCCACGCGCTCATTGACTTGTACGGGACCCAATTCCATCGCGCACGATTCGGCGCCGCCCAGCAGACGTAGATGTCCCAGTACGTAGTTCTGTAGTGCCGTCTGACCGGCCTGCAGTTCGCCCCAGGTGACTTTGCCGTCGCCGTCCCGATCCAATCCGACCGCGAGTTCGCCATCGCGAATCGCGAGCTCCAGCGAGCCCGATAGTTTTGAACCGTCAATGCGAAGACTCAAGAAGCCGTTACTGGCGATATGCGCCTGGGCCAGAGGAGCTGCCAGCAGCAGCGCCGACAGCAGCCAGGGATTGCGCGCCGTGTTCATCGCGAGGCCACGGCTGCCCCTGAGAGGACATTTACGCGCACGTCGCTCAGGCCCTGGGTGCGCATGAAATCGAGTGCCGGCTGCGCAGCCGCGGGATTGCCTGCGGCTTTTGCCGCACTCACCAGCACCAGCATATCGTCGGGCTCGCGCTGCACTGCCCAGTTCTTGAGCGCTGTGGCTAAGCTTTGCGTTGGCTGACCCTCGACCTCGAGCAGAAATATCGCCAGCTCGCGACGGTGCACGGCCTCGCCGCGCTGCTCTTCTGCCGCAAATGCCGCCTTCAGCCGCGCGCTGCTTTGCGCCAGCCGCGGGTCATGCATTTGACGCTGCGCGATGGCGATCCGCAGCAGCAGCGGTTCGAAACTCTCTTGTCCCTGCAATAGTTGCAGCGCTTCGCCGGCGCGGCCCTGGCGCAACAATAAATCGGCATAGGCCCCGCGTACATAGAAATCGCTCGGCACCAGGCTCAAGTCCTGCTGAAACCAGCGCTGCGCCTCATCGTCCCGCCCCAGACGGACCGCCATCTCACCCAATTCGGAATACCACCAGGACTTCTCCGAGCTGAGCCATCCTTGCGGTGAGATTTGCAGCAGTGCCGCGTAGGCCGATTCCAGATGGCCGTTCAGCCCACGCAGACTTTGTATGCAAAGCGCGCCGAGCCTGGACTCGACAATGCGCGAAAATTGGTCGCAGGCCGCGCCGGCCTCCGGGTATCGTCCGAGCACTCGCAGGACGGTCGCTTGTATCAGCAGCGCCTGCGGATTGCGGGGACTCACGCTGAGCGCGCGTTCGAGCATCGCGAGCGAGGCACTGAACTCGTGACGGCTTTGCTGCAACGTCGCCTGCAGCACCAAGACATCAGGCATGGGCGATTTTTGTTGCACCCAGGGAGCGAGCACGGCTTGTGCATACCCTAGATAACGCAGATCGCCGCGCAGGCGCGATTGTTGAATATAAAACTGAGCCAAGGGAATCGCCACATCGACTCGGCCTGCGGCCAATCGCCGCGCCGACACATCCGCATAGTGTGCGCCGGCGGGCAATTCGGCCAGCACTGCGCTGTCGCTGCTCGGCATGTACGGACCGCCATGTGCTTTCTGTAGAGCCGCACACAGCAGAACCACGGCGCCAAGAGTGAAAAGCCGGCCCTGCTGCACGCGGGGCCGGCCCATACCACTACTCATGAGGCATCCACACTGATCGGCGCGCTGGTCTCGTCGAAGACCGGGATCACCTGGACGGCAAAGTCATCCACCTGAAAGGGTTCGGCCGTTTCGGAGGTCTGCGTCTGCACGATCGCGAGCACTGCCGCCGAGTCCAACTCCATCGTCACCGGCGGCGGCACAGGAGTCGCGGGAGGTGCCGGCGCTGGCGGCGGAACGCTCGCGCTGCCTCCACCTCCGCAACTTGCGAGCGCCATGCAAACCACGGCGGTGCTGCTGATCAATAGCGCAATTCTTGATTTCATAGTAGTTGACCTCAGCGCTTTACGCTGGCGGGCGCACTCGCCCCGGAAAGCGAGTCGGGTGAACCGGGCAGCGGAGTATTCAAGTACGGGAACATCGTCAGGAAGTTGGCCGGATTCGCCTGAACCCCGTCGGTATACCCAAGCTGACGGGATGCGTCGGACGCCGGATCCGGATCCATGGCGCTGCCGTCGTAGGGCGTGAGCAGCACACCCATGGCGACACGCAGCGTGATATCCACGACGTCGTCGATCGGTCGTCGCCCGTTTGGAAAGCCACTGTTGTCGCCGCCGAGCACCCCGAGATCGTTTTGCGCGGCGTACGGCGTCACGGCGGTGCTGGTATTCAAGCGCAGCTCTTCCGCCGGGGCGGACACCTTCGCCGGCTGATTCAAACCGGAAATTCCGGTGAGGAATACGGCTTCCAAGTCAGTGCGCGGATAGACATTCGGCGCCTTGACGCCGGCGCTGCCGAACAGGGCTTGTACCAACACGGGCAAGGAAGGATTGGTCACGTAATCGGCAAACTCGGCGTCTTGCTTTGGCGTCGTGGTGTTCCAGCGATCTTTGTCCGGTAGACCAATCACGAGCTCATTGACGAGCGGCATGCCGAGACGCGAGACTTGGGACCACGCTCCGCCCGCCAACTCCGGACCGGTCGGAGGATTCACGGGACCCACACTGGCGGCGCTCTTCGCACTCTGCGGCACCGGGTTGAGCACGGAGGCTTGCCGCAAACTTGCGGTGGTGTATGCGCCGATGACGGGATCCGACCCATTGGTCAGGCACGCGGCGGGAATCTCCAGCGCGAGCGTCGTCACGTTGAAACCCGCCAGCGAATTGGTCGCATAGTTGCGCGGGCTCGTGCCGGCGGGTACCAGCTCTGTGACGGGATAAGTGTAGTTAACGAGATCGAAGGTACCGCCGAGATCAAGAAAGAAAGGATCCTGGCGTTGGCCGACGAAGACCTTACCCTGTCCGGCGCTGCAGCCGGGGATCGTAATGGGGTAGATGAACGTGCTGGCGTAGGCTGCGTAATTCGCTATGGATTTATTGCCGATATTGTCCAGCGGCTTGGCGAATGTCGTACTGCCGGTGATGGCGTTGGTAACGGGCGCGGCGGTACCAGTGCGCCGATCACCCGTGACCAGGGTCAGCGTATAGGTCTGCGAAACGTTTTGTGCGCCGGTGCTCCCCGCACTGACCGGACCGATGTTGATCAAAGGCACCGGCACCATTTTCGATCCCACCGGGACAGCAAGACCCGTGGTCGTGGTGGTGAAGCGAAACTGGAAAGTCAGATTGCCTGCGCCTGCACCTGAATTGTCGACGGAAATTTCATACAGCGCATTGTCATCGAGATTAAAGTAGTTCGGTCCGCCTGACGGATCCTGCAGCGGAACGTAGTTAGCCAGCAGCGTTACGTATCCCGCTCTGCCGGCCTCGTAGCTGTTGAACATGTAGAAATCAGTGCCATCGACGCTCGGACGCGTGCTGATGAACGGCGCTTCCCGATGGCTGGAGGCCAACGCGCCGCCCGCCGCGGTGGCGGCAAGCACCGCAATGAGTACTTGTTGTCTAGGTTTGGTCAGGTTCATCGAAAAACTCCTAGGTAGCTGAACGAAGTGGGTGCGGTACTTCGCTTGATACGTAGGGCCTAGCCGACCGGATGCAGCCTAAACGCGAATAAGTTTGCCTGTCAGGGCCCGAATTGTTTGGTGATCGTAAAACGCGCCATGATGGGCTCGAGAGGATGTTCGTGAACGTCGGCTCTACCATCCGGGTAGGCGCCGACTTCGTTTTGCAGCCGGTCCACATACCAGAACGCTGCTGCCGCCGCGTGGGTATTGAGCAGATTGTAGATGCCGAGACAAGCGCTCCAGCGCGACGGCAAGGCATAGTGAACATCGAGATTCACTTGCCCGAAGCCTTGACCATTGACCTGTCCGAGCGCGGTCGGGGCGTTGGCGCAGGATGTCGCCACGCCTGGGAAATCACGCACGGCGGCCGAATTGACGCAGGGCCCGGAGGAGAGCGGATAGCTCCCGAGATAGCGGTAGTTGAGGCCGCCGCTCCAGGGACCTAGATTGGTCAGGTACAGCGCCAGCGAACCGGTCGCGACCGGCGCATCCGTGATGTAGGTGCCAAAGTGTCCCGTCCCGTCGTCGAAGGGGCGGGTAAAGCGTGTGTGGTCGCCCGAGTAGCCGCCGTAGAACTCGAGCCAGCGATTGATCTGATACGTTATGTTGATTTCATAGCCGTAGCGGCGGCTCGGGGGGCCGGCTATGTCCTGGCCGACGTCCGGGTTGATGATGGTCTCGGATTGCTGCCACAAGTTATAAACGGCAAAGGTAACGGCAAGATTTTTCGCAATCGCGGCGCGCATTCCCAGTTCCTGGCCTTCCTGCCGTGCGAGCAGCGGCGTGTGCGGCAACCCCAAATCGACGCTGGTGTCCTGATTGACGCCGCGCAGATCGGCGCTGTGAAATCCTCTGCCGGCGCTCAAGTAGAATTCGAGAAAGTCATTCGGCGTGTAAATGAGGCTTCCCTTGGGTTGTACCAAGTCCTGGTTGGCGGTGCCGCCATTGGTGTAGCCGGCCGATTCGTGCAATGCCGCCAGATAGTCAACGTCGGTGCCGCGCTGGTAGTCAGCGCGGACGCCGAGCACACTGCGAAAATTGGAAGTCCAATGAGTGCTCGCCTGCAGATAGGCCGCACCGGCGAACAGATATACCTGATCGTCGTCGGAAAACGACGGGGGATCATTTTGCGGCGGCAGCGGCGTCCGATCCTCGCTCGGGCTGCGTCCGACCCCCAACATGTCGTATCGAGTAAGGCCGCCGACCGAAATCTCGTTTTGAATCGCGCCGAGTGGTACCGGCAGCGTGTAGTTGAGCGCGCCGCCCGTGACACGGCGATTTTCAAACTGATCTTCTTGGTCGCCGTGAATCGGATCGACAAGAAAGTGCGTGAAGTTATTGAACAAATGCAGCTCGTTGTACATGAAGAACCCGCTCGCGGTGAATTGTCCATCGCCCAAGGTCGCAAAATAATTTGCTGACAAGCTCGCGCGCTGCGCCTGACCGCCATCGGTCGGATCGAGCGTGCCGAAGCGATTGGGGATCAACCCTTCGCTAATGGCCCGCACCGGAACGTCCGTCGTGTTGGTCCAATCCTGGTGATAGTACATACCGGTCACCGAAAAGCCGTCGTGCTCATCGCCCTGGCTGTAGCGCAGCACCAGGTTTTCCTTGCGAGCATCATCGGGTGTTACGAAGGGTCCGTCGTAATGCTGCAGTTCCGCTGCCACCAGCAGCTGCCCAACTGCGAATTCTTGCGACCCTGCAGCAAAGATGCGTTGAAACCCCAGCGTGCCCATGGTTGCAGAGACCTGATCCGCGATCGTATTCCGATAGTTCACGTGTACTGAACCCACGGCGCCGAAATCGCCTACGCTGGCGTAGTAAGGTCCCTTGGTGTACATGATCTCTTGCGCCAGCTCGGGGATCATGAAATTAAGGTCCGTATATCCCTGGCCATGGGCGTGGGTCGGTTGGTTGATCGGCATGCCATCGGCGTAGGTTTCTAGATCGGTGCCGTGGTCCAAGTTGTAGCCGCGCAGCAGATATTGATTTGCCTTTCCTTCACCGCTGTGCAGCGTCACAATCAATCCCGGTACGGTTTCCAGCAACTGGCCCGGGCGGTATATGGGTGCCAGCTGCAGTTCTTGGTCCGCAACTATCCCTTCACTGGCCGACGAAGCCGTACCCAGCAGCACCCCTCGTTCGGAGGTGACGGTGATTTCCGGCAGCGCCGATGAATCGACGTCCATATCCTCGGAGTTCGAGGTCTTGTCCGCGGCGAATCCTTGCGCAGGCAGGGCCGATGCGCATACGACGCCCATCGTGAGCGCGGTCGACATCGCGCAAGATGCGGCACGCATTTTCATGGTTTGCCGATCTGCACTGCGACCGGGATCTGGGGCGCGCAGCCGGTGATTCTATTTATCGTCATTGACCGTCGCCCCACGAAAGCGTGATTTCCTTTCTCCTGTTACGAGGAGCGGCTTCTTTTGGATGCGAGCGGTAAGAATATTTCTACGGGAAGGTATCCGGCGGAAAAGCGATTGAGAAGACCGCGTTTCTGCAGTGACGCCTCAAGATGCGCATGGCAGTGAGGACTTGCGGTGGTGCCACTGCGGGATCGAGCTTATTTGATTTCCACCTCGGCGCCGGTCACTGCGAGCTTCTCCATGATGACCTCAAGGTTGGCCTTGGAGACACGCGCCTTGACGACGGATGGCACGCCCTCGACCAGATCCTTGGCTTCCTTCAAACCCAGACCCGTAATCTCCCGAATCACCTTGATGAGGGCGATCTTCCTGTCGGCAGCATACTTTTTGAGCGTCACGGTGAATTCGGCCTGCCCTGCGGGCAGTACGAGTGGAGCGGCGGCCGTGACGGCGAGGCCGGCGATCTTCTCTTCCAGTGCCTCAATGCGTCGTGTCCAGAATTGGGACACGGAACCGATGCTCATCAAGACAAGCCCGAATGAATAGCCAAGGAAGATGGGTACAGCGACATGGGAGCTCAATCCAAAAACTCGATATGCGATCTGATTGCCGCAGAATACTGTCAGGACGAAGCCGAAAAGATAGGCCCAGAGGAAGTTCTTAGGTTTCATAAGCAGGTGCTCCATCTAGCAGTGAATTCGGCTCCGCGCCGGCGCCGCGCCAAATGTGCCAGGAAACAAAACGCGAGCCGTTCCGAGCCATCCCTGGGCGAAGTCTGCCGCCGTTCGATGCCGGTAGCGAGCGGCGGCTTTGTGAAAGTACGACTACATCACGGATTGGCGACCGGTTTGGCTGTTGCTGGTGACGACTCTACTACCACCCAAAGCGGACCGGTCGCGTCGGCGCAGTCCGTCGTGCGAGTCGCGCGATTAAGCGGGAACGTAGGTCAACCTAATCACGTCCTCGCCAACGAGATCGCTGGTCACCAGGCGGAGCGGCGGCCGGGGGCCGGCGAAGAATGGCTTGCCGCGACCAAGTACGACGGGGTGAAGGTAAAGTCGATACTCGTCAATAAGACCAAGGTTGGTTAGGCTTCCTGCCAAGTCTGGTCCAGCAACTTCAATCTCCCCATCCAGCTGAGCCTTGAGCCCACGTATCACCGCCTCGATGCCATCCTCGACAAGTGTGGCGTTGGGTCCGACCGACTTTAACGAGCGCGACACAACCCACTTCGGCTGACTCCGCCAAGCCGCCGCGAAGTCGTGTTCCTCCGCGACCCAGTCCGCTCGGTCTTCGTCCCAATAACGCATCACCTCGTACATGCGACGACCGTAGACACTGCCCGTCAGGTCGCGCACTTGCTCTATGAAGTGACGAAAGAGCGCCGGGCTTGGCCTGAATTCCAGATGGTCAACGTAGCCATCCAAGGACTGGTTCATTCCATAGACGAGCTTTGCCATGGTATAAAACCTCCACCCTAGGTGCTTCAGAATAGCTGAATAACCCGAGGTCCGCTTTTGGGCCGGTCGGCGACTGTCGCAGCAACCAATCCGATTCCCTCTGGTCGAACGCTATAGGGGTCAAGGGATGCTGTCTCTCGCTCTAGGTAGTCGTGCGTGAGTGGCAGGAGGCGCTGCGAATGAGTTCCAGCGCAGCTTTTGCAACCGTTTCCTGGCCGTCGTTGGTCAATATCGTGAATGCGAATGGCGCACCGTCGATGTTGACCATTCCCTGAGTGAGATATTTCCATTCGCCCGCCTTAGGCGCCCGGTCAGTCGCAAAGAAATAAAAGCCGTGAACACTGGGGCCGGTGAGATCATGAACGGGAATCGTCATTTCTATCGATTGAGCCAACGCGTTCCGGGCGGCTGACGTCACGATGGCGCGCAGCCGGTTGTCGTCGGACATTGCGGCACCCGCAGCCGTGCCGGAAAGGGGTGTGATCAGGACATTGAACGAGCCGCCCTGGCGGGGAGTCAGCCAGACACTGGGTGGCATGTTCTCCTTGGGTGGCTCGAATTTCTCATTCCAAGCGGCGGGGATCGAGAGCCACAGTTCGTCGCCTCCGGGCAGGGCGATGTGACTCGATGGTTCCGATGCCGATAGCGGCCACGATACCGCGAGCAGAACGAGCGCGTACCTGCCGTGTGTCCGAATCGTCATGGGCCACTCCTTGTGAATCCTCGTGCTCGGGCATCATGCGTGCATTGCATGAATCGACAAAGCGTGGCGGGCGTTTTTTTGACGAGTAGGTCACGGATTAATTGCGATCAGTTGGCGTTTGTCGCTGCGCATCCTGCGGTCGTCAGCGCTCAGGTCGCCCGTCCATCAACGTGCTCTGAATTCAGTGAGCGTGGATCAACGTCGTCGAGGCAATTGGCATTGATGACTGCAATGGATCCGAGTGCGAAGGGTTCAATGCCGCACGTCCTGCAGAACATATGCCGACCCTTATGACGGTTGAACGTGTAGGTCGTGAGATTTTCCTCGCCCGCCAATATCCGCAGCTTCTCGACAGTGGTGTAACCCCACACTGCGCCTAAGCGCTGGCAGCGAGAGCAATTGCATGTTCGGGTCTTGTCGAGATCGACTTCGGTCTCGAACTTTACCGCGCCACATTGGCAGCTGCCGGTGTAAAGTCGCTCACTCATTTTGTTGTCCCGTTATGGATCCGGCAAATCTCGACCCTCAGAAACCGTCGTGAGCGTCAGATTTGTGGCAACCAAGAACACCGCGAATCGCCCGCCGGTCAGAAGATCGGCTTCAGAACCATCCGGCCATACGCGAGGAACGCCATCATGAAGCCCAGCGCGCCGCTCAAGATCATGGGCGTGATCTCGCGGTACTTGACGTGCACTCCGACGAACACGAGGCTCTCGACCGCCAAGACCGTGGCAGCCAGGTTCGTCAGCGGCGGCTTCCAATGGAACGCGGCGGGGATGATGAGACCGACCGTGCAGACGAGCTCTAGGATGCCCAGGGCCATCCAGGCTTCCCGCGGCAACGCGCCGAAGGACGGGACGTCCTGGCTTATCTTGTCGAACATGAAGATCTTCATGACGCCGGAGGATCCGTACATGAGGGCGGCGAGGATTTGCAGGACCCATAACAGTATGTTCAACATGTGCCCCTCGGCTTCCGCCACAGCATGACAAAGAGTGTCTCAAGCCCCTCGTGCTCCGTCACGCGTTGTTCCGGCAGGCGGCAGACAACATCGCTAGTTAACGGAATCCAAATCTTGATCGTTCACTATGATTTGCGTGGAGTGCCTCGATAGTCTCCCGATCGCTCAATTTAGGCACGCGTGTCTCCCCGGGGCCCAAACCTAACTGACAACCACAAATTCGTTAAAGCAAGCTGTTGTGGGATTGCTGACTTTGCCGTTGTCGCGGGGTAGTCGAATTTCCACGTTAATATCGTTGAGCATAACGGAATTGGTGTCGGTGTCCACGCTGACCTCGACATGAATGGGCTTTTTCGGCGGCGGCAATTTGTCTCTCGCCCGAATGACGGCCCAGCGAGATTCAATCACATCTGTTGAACACGACCTTACAAGGGAGGCCGGATCGACGTAAAGGTTGATTGCCTCAAGCGATAACTGTCGGGCCTGGCTTAAGGTCGTGTCTTTGCCAAAACTAATTGCGACCTGACGAGGCCTGCCTCTGAAGAGCAACGGGGTGTTGATGAACTGCTTAAATTCTGCTGGATCGCACTTCCAGTCTTCGGCATCTCGCCTGCACGTGAGTTCCCACCAATGCAGCACGCCATTTGATTCTTTCACGTGCTCTGTCACGATACCTGCGCGCGCGCTAGTGCCATTGCGACAAGGGTGCGTAACGAACGTCTCCAGGCCGGGCGGAAGTGAAGGTCTGACGGATGCAACAAGACGCCGCTCATCGCTGGGCTGCAATATGCGAAATTCGCACTTCAGCATCTGCGCGTGCGCGATTCCCGGTACCACGACCGCCAACATAGTGGCAACCGCCATTGCAGCGCCAAACCCGCAACAGACTAAAGGGGCCGCCGCTATCCCACGCCTTGCCATTCGCGTCCTCCTCTCTAAGGCCCGCTCTTAGGCCCTGCGACAGGATAAGGGCAGTCGGCCCAATTCGCCCGTGGAATTTGTCGGCACGACCGCCGGTCTCACTTTGCCTTGCTTAGCGCGAAACGAGGTGACTATGCGCGACAATCATCAGAAACTACCCACATGACCGAACACCCCAAATCGCCCGCCATCGCGCACCTCGCCTGGGGAGTCATGCAAGTCGAGTCTCTCGGGACGGGCAAGGATGTGAAACTCTGGCCGGGCGGTGGGCGCGCGTGGGATTGGCGCGAGACCAACACTCAGCACGTTCCCGGGATCCAAGTTGCCGACCTCGCTGAGATCATCGACCACGGCGCGAGCGTCATAGTCTTGTCCCGGGGCATGCAGTTCGCGCTACAGACGCCGCCCGGGACCATCGCCTGGCTCGACCAACAGGGGCTTAAGTACCATGTACTGGAAACGCGTGAAGCGGCCAAGCTCTACAACGAACTGGCAGGGCAGGGCGTCGCCGTCGGCGGCTTGTTCCATTCAACCTGCTGAGATTCTTTGCCATGCAACGACGTTACGTCACAGTCGATGTATTCACAAATCGCGTCTTCGGCGGGAACCCCCTCGCAGTTGTTCTGGATGCAGAGGGCTTGAGCGCGGATCAAATGCAGGCGATCGCGACGGAATTCAACTATGCCGAAACCACTTTTGTGTTGCCGCCATGGGCTACCGCTCACACCGCCCATATCCGAATATTCACGCCGCGAAGCGAAATTCCCTTCGCCGGACATCCCAACGTCGGGACCGGCGTCGTGCTTGCCCGTGAGTTGGAAGCCAACGGAGGTGCGCCGCAGGGCCGTCTCGTATTCGAGGAAGCCGCCGGACTGGTGCCGATCCGCATCCTGCGTGAGGACGACACCGTCGTCGGCGCGGAACTCACGGCACCTGCAGCCCTGGCGCTGGGATCGCGGGTTAGCGCTGCCGACAGCGCTGCGTGTCTATCGCTGGATGCGAGCGACATCAATCTTAAGAACCACCCACCCCAGGTACTCTCGGTCGGATTGCCTTTTCTGGTTGCCGAGCTCACATCCAAAGATGCATTGCGGCGCGCGAAACCGAATGCGTTGACTCACGAACATATTCTGCCACCGATCGGCACGGATGCCATTTTCGCGTATACCTTAGGATCGACGCCGGAAGAACTGCAAGCCCGCATGTTCTCGCCGCTCGATGGCATACCAGAGGACCCGGCGACCGGCAGCGCCGCAGGCGCAGCGATTGCACTTCTTGCGACCCTTCGAACCGAACCCAACGGCGAGATTGCTTGGCGCATTGAACAAGGCATCGAGATGGGCCGGCCGAGTTTGCTTAAGGGGCGGACCGAAAAGCGCGACGGGATAGTCACCGCCGTTCACATCGCGGGATTCGCTGTGCAAGTGATGCGCGGCGTGATTGATTTCCCGGCCCTCTGACCTTATTTCACAGCCCGACGTTGGGATGTGAGGCCGAGCTAATCGCCGCCGCAATCGCTCCCGCTACACCTGCGAGCACGACCACCAAAATGGTCGTCTTGGTTGCGCTGAAATCTCGTCGATAGACTGAGTCAATCTCAGAAAATGGCACCGAGTCGTGATCACCGTAAATCACTCCGTCATGCACCGAGGACACACGCAAATGATGCTGGATGCCCCGGTGGGTGTAATGATCACGCGATCGCCCGGTGATCGGAAGGCGCCGCATGATATACATCAGAGCCATCAGTGAGTCAGTATCTCAATATCGTGCGCAAAGTCATCGATGCTCGTGCTCATTGAGCCGATCAGACGGCGGCGGCCCAGCCCGTCGAGCACATAGGTCGCCGTAGAATGGTCGATCGCTGCGTAGTCATTGGCTAGCTCTACCTTGGCGTGCGCAACGTAGAAGCTTGCCGCTGCCTCATCGATCTGAGCCTCTGTGCCGCTCAGGCCCACAAAGCGTGGGTCGAAGTCGGTCACATAGCTCTTCAAAATCGGCAGCTTATCTCGCTGCGGGTCGAGCGTGATGAGCAGCACCTGCACGTGCGCGCTTGCCGGCCCCAATCGCTTCATCACTTGCGCGAGTTTGAAGAGCTCGGCCGGGCAAGCATCCGGACAATGCACATAGCCGAAGAAGATCACAACCACTTGCCCTCGATAGTCGGCAAGCGAGCGGGGATGGCCATCGAAGTCGACGAGACGGAAATCGGAGGAAGCGGTCCCGGGCGATAAGACTTCGAGCCGAAACTCCGACGGACGCAGCCAGTGCAATCCGAGCAATGCGCCTACGATCAGTCCGGCGACTCCCAGCACAAGCAACAGCACCTTATTGCGCTTATCGGTCGCGGTCATTTGTCCGTATCCTTGGCGCCTGGCGCAGTCATTGTGCCGAGGTCCTGAACAATCGCGTCGACGCGCACGGGGCCCGAGTGTTGGAACGCGAGTGTCAGCTCGAAGCGCTCGCCTTTCTTAAGGGGCCGCACCAAGTCGATCAGCATCGCGTGCAGGCCGCTGGGTTCAAAGCGCACGCGGCCGTGGGCAGGCACGTCCACGGTCAGAAGCTGACGCATTTGCATGAGGCCGCCGACGCTCGCCATTGAATGCATTTCCACCTGCCGTGCGACCGGCGTTTCGATGTGTATCAGCGCATCTGGGCCTCCAGAATTGACGATCTCAAAATAAGCGACGCCGACGGGCGCGCCCGGCGCGGTTGCGCGCGCCCAGGCATTCACAACCACCAAAGAACCGGTCGCTGGCTCGACGGCCATTGCCGATGCCGACAGGATGACAATGAACAGCCACGCGAACAGAGTGAGCCGAAAGCGCCTGACGGCGAATACTGTGGGGTCAAATCTCAATCTTGCGTTCCTTGTATTTGTCCGGAATGGCTGCGTCAGTGCCAAAGAAGGCATGCTTCGACATGTCCGGCGAGTAGCGGCTACCCGGCACCGTTCGGCCGAGTGCTTCTGCGACTGCACGGATGTGGTGAGGAGCGGCGCCACAGCAAAGTCCAATATACCGGACCCCGATGTTGTGTGCCTCGCGGGCATAGTCCGCGCATTCGTATCGATTGCAGGTGAACGGATCGAGCGCAGTCGGAAACGGTCGATTGCCGGGGATACAGGCACACACAGTATCGGTGAGCGACTGAAACGTTGGCTCGGCGTCGGTCGTTCGGTAGGGCACCGGCAGCGACGCCACGTAACAGGAGACAGCCTGTCGTACCTTTCTCACCACCGGCATCAGCGTCTTGGGGCCGCGCTGGCAGTTGAGACCGACCACATTGGCACCGGCCGCCTCCAGTCGCTTGCAGGCATCGACCACGTCAATGCCATCAAACATTTTCTGGTCCCGATGCACGGAGAGCGTTACGACGGTGGGCAATCCGGTTGCTTTCATGACGTCGAGCGCGATTGCCGCCTCGCCATACCAATCGATCGTTTCCGCGATAAGAAAGTCGGCGCCTTCCTCGACAGCCCAACCGATCTGCTCCTCGAACATGGCCCGGACGGCTTTGTGTGTCTTAGGGTCGTCAGCCTCGTAGGCATTGGTGTTGCAGATATTGCCGGCCATCAGGCAGCCATGACGATCGGCGACATCCTTTGCGATACGCAGCGCCTGCCGATTGATCAACTCCAGAATATCTTCGCGGCCGATGACTTTCAGCTTCTGGCGGTGCGCATAGTAGGTGAAAGCCTCAACCACGTCGCTGCCAGCGTGAACAAAATCCTCGTGCAGGCGGGTAACGGCATCAGGATGCTCGATCACGACTTCCGGGACAAAGGGGCCGGCCTGAAGGTATCCGCGGCGTTCGAGCTCGAAGAGATACCCCTCCGCGCAGATGACCGGACCGGTAGCAAGGCGTTCGAGCAATCCACGTTTCGATGTCGATTGAGTTTCAGGCATAAGAGTTCTCCCCCCTCATAGATTTGTGAATGGTTTGCGCTAAGCGCAGTCGCCAGCCACCGCGGCGAGCAGCGCAGGAATTGAACATCGGAATGACATGAGGCGCATCGATCAACTAACGCGATCTGTTCTCCGGCAGAGGCGCAAAGATTAGCGCTGCGGGGCACTCGTAGAAGCCAGTCGGCAAACACCTTCTCCGGCCATGGAAGAAGGCAGACCGCTGCCTTGAGCAGATCGAGCGACTGGTGGGCGATCACCGTGTCGACGCCGGGATAAAATGAGCCGCCAGCTTTGGGCGTGCCCCGAATCTCCAATGATTGAGTGCGCTGGGTCATTGTTGCCCTCGTGGCCAAACGCGTCAGTGCGGACCGACGGACCGGGAGAGTGAACGGTGCGGGACCGGCACGCAGGATGCATTGTGCCGGAAGTTCCGCTGCCGATCGCCCGCCGCGACCCCTCGGGATACGTGCGTCAGGCTGGTTTCCGGACTCTGGAGCGATCCAAACCGAATTCAGATCGGCGCGGCACCTTCCCGGACGGGGATCCGGTGGCTTAGGCCGCGCTTTGCGCTCCACTACCGTTGCGGGGGCAGTGCCGGTATCTCACCGACTTCCCAATTCTCCAACCCGAACACGGGTCAGCACCGAACGCAGCCCAATCCTAACAGATTTGCGCGGACGGCGATTAACGAGGCGTTTCACTGCGATCATACGAGCCAGGAGCGCAGCCAGGATCAATCCGTGAACGAGCACGATGGCTACCAGCTCATTCGGTTCGCGCTATCGGCCCGCTTAGCGCGTGAGTCCTTTCGGATTCGCAGGTGAGGACTGGCGCGACGGGCAAGCACCGGAAGTTCCGTTACAATGCGCTTGAGCGACCCGCCCAGCGGGAGATGTAACTCTTCAGAAACGCCGTGAATTCGTTTGCGCCGGACGGAAGCGTTTTTCCCCGATCGCTGATCTGAAAGAAATCCAGATTGACCACGGGGCTGACCAGGCGGCTCATTACTACATGCCGGTTCCGAACAGCGGCCAGCCCGAATGCCGGAATCACCGCAATGCCTTCGCCCGCTTCCACCATGGCAATCTGCGTATCGAGTAAGTTGACGACGGCCGCGTTACGACAGACTACACCTGCTTTGATTAGGTGCTTGTCCACCATTTTCTGTATAGGGCTGTTGGCAGGCAGCGAGATCATGGTCTCGCCCTGCAGGCTCGACCACGTCGTCGACGTGCGATGCGCCGCTGCATCGTTGTCTGCTCGGATCACCATCAGCGAGAAACGGAAAAATGGTGTTCGCCGAATCCCGGGTGTGGCGCCGAACACGCCAAGGCCCATGTCGAGTTTTCCCGACTCGACCATCTGCAAAATCTCTGACTGAATGCCATCAAACAATCGAATTCGCAGCGACGGGTAGTATTCGCGAAACTCCCTGATGGCCTGCGGCAAGACGTTGGCAGAGATGAGCGGAGGCGCTCCCAAGGCTAAGGACTGACTTGCCCGGGTCGCCGATCGGCCAATCCGAGTTGTGGCGGTCTCGAGCTCGCTCAAAGTCTTCTGCACGAGCGGCAGCATTTCGCTGCCGTAGGATGTCGGCGAAACGTGTCGAGTCGTGCGGTCGAACAACCGAAATCCGAGTTGTGTTTCCAGTTCCTTGATCAACACGCTTAAGCCCGACGGAGTTATAAAAAGTGCATGAGCCGCGCGCGTAAAACTGCGGTACCGGGCAACGAGCAGAAAGGCGCGAAGCTGCCGCGACGAAAAATTCATTAGTGATTATTATTCATAAATTATTGACCTATTGTAACTTGTATCATAACAGCACCGGAAGTTTAATAGTCGCTGCAGTCGGGGCGGAGCAAGCTAAACACTTACTGCCGAGCCGAAACATAGTCTGGAAATTCCAGCGCTGTTGGATGCCCAAAATGTCGAACGCGAGAACCAAGATGTTTTACGGCTGGTGGGTCGCCTTGACCGCAGCTCTTGGGCTCTTCTTGAACACCGGCACAATCGTTGTTTTTTCCTTCGGCATCTTCTCGAAGGCGATAGGCCAAGAATTACATTCCGGCCGTGCGCCGATTTCCCTGGCATTCCCGATTCACAACCTGACTGCCGCATTGTTCGTCCCGCTGGCCGGCCGGTTGGTAGACCGCTATGGCGCACGGCGAGTATTGCTTCCGTTCACGGTCTTCCTTGGTTTGATTCTCGTCTCCAGCAGAATTCTGTCACAGGCAATCTGGCAGCTATATGCGTTTTATTTCGCGTTGGGCATGGTCTCCGGCGGCGCTGGCGCAATGTCATACACGCGCGTGATTTCACGTTGGTTTGATCGACGCAGGGGGCTGGCTCTCAGCGTCATGATGCTTGGAATGGGGGTCGGGGCCGTTGTCATGCCGCCAATCGCGCAGCAGTTGGTCGCAAGCTTCGGTTGGCGCTCCGCGTACGGTACCTTCGGTCTCGCGGTATTGCTTGTCCCTTTCCCGATGCTCGCAGCATTCTTGAAGGATGGCCCGGAGAATTTAGGTCTCTTGCCGGACGGGGCCGAAGCACAAACTGTTTCAACGCCGGTTGTCGTGAACCAATTCGGGCTGACGCTGCGCGAAGCAGTGAAGACGTCCGCCTTTTGGATCATCTTGTGCGTCCTTTTTCTGCTGACCTCCAGCGTGCATGCGTGCTTCATTCATTTGCCCGCGCTTCTCAGCGACCGGGGAAGCTCCGCTCAGCTTGCGGCTTTCGCCAGCTCTCTCTTAGGAGTTGGACTTTTCATAGGACGAGTCGGTTGTGGTTACTTGCTGGATCAGTTCTTCGCTCCACGGGTTGCAGCGTTACTTTTCTTTGTGGTTGCGGCCGGGATTGCGCTCTTGGGCCTGGGACACTCGATCTTGTCTGCGTTAATTGCAGCTCCCTTGGTGGGGCTCGGCATCGGCGCTGAGGTGGACATAGTCGCGTACTTAACCAGCCGGTACTTTGGGCTACGTTCATACGGGGCTATTTTCGGCTCGATATGGGCGGTATTTGGGCTCGCCGGGGGACTCGGAGCCTACCTCATGGGAGTCGGCTTCGATAAGACCGGATCTTACGTTTTGCCTCTAAGCGGATTCTTCTGCGCAGCCCTGGTTGCGGCGCTACTGATATTGACCCTCGGGCCGTACCGGTATCGCCCAGGGCGCTTGTCTGGCGCGACGCCAGAGTAGCTGCATCGCTCGAATTCAATGGCTCTGCTGCTCAAGCTAGAGGTGGATCATGCAGTGGCAAAACTCGTCGATCGAAACGCCCATGCAGTTGTTGAGCATGAGTCACGGTCTGATCATCCAACAGGCGTTGTATTGTGCAGCAATGCTGGGAATCGCCGATCTATTAAAGGATGGCCCGCAAACTACTACGGAGCTGGCCCGCCACCTCGAAGTAAACGAGTCGGCGCTGTACCGGGTTCTGCGTCTCTTGGCTAGTCAAAACGTATTCGCAGAGGCATCTCCCCGAGCATTCGCAAACAGCAAACTTTCCCATTATTTGCGCTCCGGCGTGCCAGATTCCATCCGCTCAATACTCATGTTCAGGGGAAGCGAATTGTTCTACCGCCCTTTTGAAGAGATCCTGTATAGCGTTCGCACCGGGAAATCGGCGAGAACGAAGGTCTTGGGAATGGATGGCTGGGAATACCTCAAGCAGCATCCCGATCTGGCACGCGTTTTTGACGATGCGATGACGGACATGTCCGCCATCATTGGGCCAAGGGTGGCCGCCGCATACGACTTCGGACGTTGGGGCAGCATCATGGACGTAGGTGGCGGCAACGGCATTCTGCTCGCATCCATCCTCAAGGCTCACCCCAAAGCGCGGGGTGTTCTGGCAGATCTTCCGCATGTACTCGAACGCGCCGGGCAGCGCGAATTCCTCGGCGGTGAGTTGCAGGCGCGAAGCACAATGCAGCCCTGCGATTTCTTCCGTGAAGTGCCGTCGGGCTGCAGGGCGTATGTGATGAAAAACGTGATCCACGACTGGGACGACGAGCATGCGGGCGAAATTCTGGCCAACTGCCGGCGGGCGGTCCCCGCGGACGGAGCACTCTTGCTCGTCGAATGGACACTGGATGAAGGGAATCTCTACTCAGCGGGCAAGCTGTTTGATGTAGTGATGCTGGTCATGACCGGCGGGAAGGAACGTACAGCCGAAGAATATCGTCGGCTACTGGCCGGCGCAGGTTTCCGCATCAATGAAGTGATTCCCACTCCGTGTGAATTCAGTATCATCGAGGCTCTACCGGAGTAGTTTTCTGGAATTCGCCTCCACCCCTGGCCTGCCGTGAACCTCGAATGGCCGCTTTCAGGTGGTCGTTCTGGTCTGTCCACTGACGGCCCCGGGGCGTCGCCGACAATTCGCCTCCACGAAAGCGTCGCTTCGAGCGATCTAAGCGCGCGGACGGGCCTGCTGCAAGACTAACCCATTCCCTTCACTGTCGCGTAATGTGGCGTAACGACCCCATGGAGCGTCTTTTACATCATCAACGTCGACACCAACATACTTCAATCGTGCATGCTCGGCGGTGAGATCGGCAGTTGCAATCACCAGTCCCCGCAACGAGCCTGCCGGCATCGATTCAAACCAGTTCACCAAGGTCACCGCGGGACCGCCCCCGTGGGGCTCTAGTGTGATCCAGCTTTTGCCGGGACCCATCGCGTCGATCGCTTCCATCGTGAGCTTGAAGCCGAGCTTGGCCGAATAGAACGTCTTGGCGCGATTCTGATCAGCGACCGGGATGGAGACAATGATGATTTTGCTTTCGCTCATGGGGCCTCCGGGAGGATTTTCGACAAGCCCGACCCTGATGAAGTATATGAAAAGCAGCCAGGAGAATCTCCTCATCGGCCCGCTGATCGTCTCCGGCGGCTCTGGTTGTACTGGCGTAATTCAATCCGCAGGAACAATCACGGTGCCATGGGGCTCTCGTCGTCATACTTGCCCAAACGGTTAGGTTCTCACTCAATACTCGTGCGGACTTCAGTCACCAGTTTGCTGGTGAAGGCCGAAGCGTATGCCCTGCGGGTCACGGCAAAAGGCCATTCGACCGAACCCAGACTCCTCCGGAGCCGGTGGATCGGCTTCACCTCCGGCCTCCCGAACCAATGATATCGCTCGCTCCAAGTCGGGGACCTCGAAGAAAACATAAATCTGCGGCGTATCCTCGCCGTGAAAGCCAACTCGCATTGAGGAGCTTGAAACCAACCTCCGCCTTGCGCCATTGGATTGAAGGTCCATCCGAAGAGGCGCTCAAAAAAAGGACGGGAGCGCTTTGTATCAGAAGTGCCGAGCTCGATGAAGGAAACATTGCCGTGCATGAACTTCCCCTGGGTCGTACGCCGATCTTCTTCCGGACCACGATGCGAGTCTAGAAGAAAATTGACCTCTAGCGACTCGGAAGCACCGCGGCGGGAATGCCGGGAAGATCATCGAATCGCGCCGTTCGGAGGACGCCAGGGCTTACTCCGGAGAAAGTCAGGAACTCGCGGGTCATATGACTCTGGTCGCTAAATCCCGCTTGCGCTGCAATCGTGCTGAGGTCACCGGTCGGCTGCGTTGAAAGCATGTCGAACGCATGAGAAAAGCGGAGTCGTCGCGCCGACGCCTTAGGCCGCACCCCGAAGTAGACGCGAAACTGATTGATCAAATGCCGCTCGCTCCAACCGATCGCCTGAGCCAGCGCTCGAATGGACACTTGTCCATGAGACTGTTCAAGCCTTTCCCACGCCCAAGATAGTTCAGGGGGAATGCGCCGTTTCGACTCTGCGAATTCCCGTGCTAGAAATCGATCCACTGCGCCGAATCGATGTTCCCACGTACTCGTCGTACGCAGTTGGTCGAGAAGTATGCCAATCGGCTCAGGGATCACGTCCGACAGACTTACCGGCTCGCCATTGGCTTCGGCAATCGCGCCGCCGAGCAAGGCATAAGCGGCCAGCGGCGGCACGCGGATTTCAACGCAGTCATTAATTCCCGAATGCAACACGCATTGTGCCGGTACCTGGAGCCCGGCAAAGAAGGCGCTCGAGCGAGTTGCATCGCCCGGGCGCAACGCGGGTCGCAGCGTCACCGATTCGCCACAACACAACACGATTATCGCTCCCGCGACGGGAAGCTCAAGACGATGAACCGGTTTTGCAGCGTGTTCGCTGAAGCCACCCAGCGCACATCCCCAAGCCTGAACGGTCTTGCAAGGGGTCGCAGAAACGTATGTCCAGCTCGTTTCCTTCAAGCAACGGCCCTCGTCCTGGGAAGCCAACCGGCTCACTCTACTCCACCGGGGGACATCATTTTGAGAACGATAGCTTGAGGGCGGGCATTTGGGACCACGCAGTGACCGAAGCTGGCCCTTCAGCGACCGATTGCTTCTCCAAACCCGCCATTCAGCGAGGCGAACACGGGACTGCCGGCTCGGCAAATCACGGGCCCAAAAGCAGACGCTGCTATGCGACGGCGTAGTCTAAAATCGCGGCTCACTCTCAACGAAAGGGCGAAAATCATGACAAAGCAAAGGCACATTCTGGCGCTCGTGAGAGGAGTCGGTCTCACGACTGCATGTCTACTCGCCGCGGCCCCTGCGACAGCTTCCGATCAAGGGAACTGGCCAGCGAGTAAGGTTAGCGCTCCCACTCCGAAGGTTGTGGGCATGCCGGCAGCGCTGGCAAAAAACCTGGCCAACTTCGACGACCTCGACTTCCATGTCTACACCGGCCAAAGGTGGGAAAACCTTCACAAGAGTCATGCACAAGACATCGTTGTGTATTACCCGGATGGCCACACCACCAAAGGAATTCCAGATCACATCAAGGAGCTGAACTTCATGTGGACGTTTGCTCCGGATAACCGTATCACCGAGCATCCGGTCCGTTTTGGCACGGCAGACGCCGAATGGACCGCTGTCATGGGTTTTCTGGACGGCACTTTTACGAAGCCCATGACCCTAGCGGATGGCACCGTCATTCAGCC
>Ga0210394_10002679_pt1 | contig 24012 bp, 23 predicted proteins | sample IncBWC12MmetaG_FD_160121 | JGI IMG/M metagenome (GOLD analysis project Ga0210394, IMG submission 160121) | Forest soil microbial communities from Barre Woods Harvard Forest LTER site, Petersham, Massachusetts, United States - Inc-BW-C-12-M | ecosystem: Environmental > Terrestrial > Soil >... | reverse complement strand
CGCGCTGGCGGCAATCCGCTATGCCAAAATCCATGGCGCCAAACATCGGCCTTGGCTCACCGCATTGCTGGCGCGGCGACCCACGAAGGTCGCAGCGATCGCGCTCGCCAACAAGATCGCCAGGATAGCGTGGGCGATGATGGCCAAGGGCGAACGTTACAAAGAACCAGCCGCACTCGCGGCGTAAACGAGATCGCGCCGACCATTCGGCGGGATGTGAAGGTTGGGAGGGCGAACAGCACGTAATGGAGAGCCGGTCGATCCGGCGATCAGGACAACCCAAAAGGGCCAGAGCATTGTCGAATGCGAGCTTTTGACCGGGACCTGATCCGCGGAGGGCATTATGGCCAGCGGTCATGTGAGCCGCATCAACAGGCCGAACACATGGCTGCTCTAACCAATGCTGCACTCGTGAAAAAAAACCTTGCCAACCCGGAGCCGTCCACACATGGCCCTTAGCGACGTTTCGCAGCGATGCAAAGCCACGTCCGATCTTGGAGCAACAGCCGACATCGGGCGGCCCTATGGCCTCGATGGGTCGGTAGCTTTTGACCCATCTCGGAAGTGGAGGGTGCATCGCAGCAGATGAGACGATGAATGGCGATTTTCGCAGCGGGGGAGGAACACCCCGGGCCGCGCGGCGGATCAGGCCAAGGCATCTTGCTTTGCCTGTTTAGTCCAGCGGTCTACTACGCTGGGAACTTGTCGGATAAACTCTCTGGGCCCTGGTCCGGTAGTTTGGTTGGGCCACGATAAATCCGCCAGAAGGGGCCGTGATGCAGCTGCTTGCGGACTGGCTCGAAAGCCTCGGCATGTCCGAATATGCGGAGCGTTTTGCCGAGAGCGACATCGACACCTCTGTCCTTCGCGACCTGACCGATCAGGACCTCAAAGAGCTTGGCGTTTCGCTCGGACATCGGCGGAAGATATTGCGTGCCATCGGCGAACTCGACGCGGCCGCGCCGGCGGCGCCCGCAACGTCGTCCGAACCAGCGTCTCAAGACGCCGCTGAGCGTCGCCAAATCACGGTGGTGTTCTCGGACCTGGTCGGTTCGACAGCGCTGTCCGCCCGCATGGACCCGGAGGATTTGCGCGAGGTCATTTCCGCCTATCAAAAATGCGTCGCCGAGACCGTGCAGCGCTTCGGCGGGTTCGTCGCAAAATACATGGGCGATGGCGTGCTCATCTACTTTGGCTATCCGCAAGCGCACGAGGATGACGCCGAACGTGCGGTGCGAGCAGTGCTGGAGTTGATAGAGGCGGTGGCCGCGCTCAAGTCACTCGTTCCCCTGCAAACACGAGTTGGCATAGCCACGGGAATGGTCGTGGTCGGCGATCTGATCGGATCGGGTGAGGCGCAGGAGCGTGGCATCGTCGGCGAGACGCCGAACCTCGCGGCCCGGCTGCAGGGGATCGCCGAACCAAACATGGTGGTCATCGCCGATGGCACACGACAGCTTATTGGCGATCTGTTTGAGCTGCAGTACCTCGGGTCAAAGGACCTCAAGGGCATTGCCGGGCCGGTGCGTGGCTGGGCGGCGCTGCGGGCAAAGTTGGTGGAAGGCCGCTTCGAGGCGATGCACGCGGCCGGCTTGACCGCCCTCGTCGGGCGCGAAGAAGAAGCCGAACTGCTGCTGAGGCGTTGGGCGAGAGCAAAGACCGGCGAAGGTCAGGTGGTGCTGCTTTCCGGCGAAGCCGGCATCGGCAAATCGCGGCTCACGGCGGCGCTACTGGAACGCCTCGCTTCCGAACCACACACGCGCTTGCGCTATTTCTGCTCGCCGCAGCACACCGACAGCGCGTTTTATCCGATTATCGGCCAGATGGAACGCGCCGCCGGACTGGCGCATGACGACACGCCGCAAGCGAAGCTGGACAAGCTTGATGCGCTGCTCGCGCGTACCTCCACCTCGATCGAGGACGCCTCGCTCTTTGCCGAGGTGCTGTCGTTGGCGAACGATGGCCGCTATCCCGCGCTTGAACTGACCCCGCCGCAGCGCCGGCAAAGAACGATGGAAGCGCTGTTTGCGCGGACCGAGGCGCTGACACGCTCCAGTCCGGTGCTGATGATCTTCGAGGATGCGCATTGGACCGACCCAACGAGCCTAGAGCTATTCGGTCGCGCCGTAGATCGGATAGCGAGCCTTCGCGTTCTGCTGCTCGTGACGTTCCGGCCGGAATTCGAGCCGCCATGGATCGGACGGCCGCATGTGACCGCCCTGACCCTCAATCGGCTGGCGCAGCGCGATATCGATGCCATGATCGACCGCGTCGTCGGCAACAAGCAACTTCCGGCGAACGTCCGGAAGGACATCATCGAGCGCACCGACGGTATTCCTCTGTTCGTTGAGGAGATGACCAAGGCGGTGCTCGAAGCGGAGAGCGAGGGCGAAGCGCGGCAGACTGCCGCCGCAATTCCGTCGCCGGCGCTGGCAGTGCCGGCAAGCTTGCACGCGTCACTGATGGCGCGGCTCGACCGGCTCGGCCCGGCCAAGGAGGTGGCGCAGATCGGGGCGGCGATCGGGCGGGAGTTTTCGCATGCCCTGCTGACTGCGGTAGCACGCAAGCCGGAGGGCGAACTCAATTCGGCGCTCGAACGTCTGATTGCCGCTGGTCTGCTGTTCCGTCAGGGTGTGCCGCCGCATGCGACCTATCTGTTCAAGCATGCGCTGGTGCAGGACGCGGCCTATGGCACGCTGCTGCGCGAGCCGCGACGCGCGTTGCACACCCGAATTGCGGAGAACTTTGAAAGTCAATTCGCCGACATCGCCGAAAGCCGGCCGGAATTGCTGGCGCGTCACTTCACCGAGGCCGGCCTGATCAAGAAGGCCTCGGGCCTATGGGGCAAAGCGGGACAGCAGTCGCTGGAGCGGTCGGCTTTGGTTGAAGCCGCCGAGCAGTTCACTCGTGCCCTCGGCCAGATCGCGACGTTGCCGGGCTCACCAGCGCTGCGTCGCCAGCAGATTAAGCTTCAGGTCGGCCTCGCGAACGCTCTGATGCACGTCAAAGGCTATTCGGCGCCCGATACCAAAGCGTCTCTCGATCAGGCACGGCTGTACATCGAGCGAGCGGAGGCGCTCGGAGAGCCTCCCGAAGACCCGTTGCTGCTGTTCTCGGTCCTCTACGGTTTCTGGAACATGAACTTTACGGCGTGCAACGGCGACGCTGTGCGCGAACTCGCGGCGCAGTTTCTGGCGCTCGCCGAGAAGCAAAGAGCGACGGTGCCGCTCATGATTGGGCATCGCCTCATGGGCAATTCCTTGCTGCTCACGGGAGATATCGCGGCAGGCTGGACGCACTTGGATCAGGCGATCGCGCTGTACGAGCCTGCCGAGCATCGTCCGCTGGCGATGCGTTTTGGCCAAGACATTGGGGTGGCAATCTTTTGCTACCGGTGTGTCGCCCTATGGTACCTCGGCTATCCCGAGGCCGCGCTTAAAGACGCCGACCATGCGCTCAAGTATGCGCGCGAGATCGATCATGCCGCCACCTTAATGTACGCCTTATTCTTTGTCTCGCAGCTCCATCTCCTCACCGGCAATTACGCCGCAGCAGCCGCGCAAGGCCAAGAGCTTGTCGCTCTCGCCGAAGAAAAAGGTGCCTCGCTCTGGAAGCCGGGTGGAATGGTGATCCAAGGTCGTCTATTCGCGCTGACCGGCAAAGCCTCGAACGCAGTCCAGTTGCTTACCTCCGGGACCAGTGCAGGGCGGTCAATGGGAACGACAGTGGGCGCACCGATGTATTTATCATATATCGCGAGGGCCTTGGCCGAGCTTGGGCAACACGATGAGGCTTGGCGCTGCGTTGGCGAAGCGATGACGGCGATGGAAACTACCAAGGAAAGGTGGTTTGAGGCCGAGGTCAATCGCATTGGCGGCGACATCGCGCTCAAGTCGCCGGAGCCGGATGCGGTGAAAGCGGAAGCGTATTTCCAGCGCGCGCTTGCGGTTGCGCGTGCACAGCAGGCAAAGTCGTGGGAACTGCGCGCGGCAATGAGCCTAGCGCGGCTCTGGCGCGATCAGGGCAAGCAGGATGACGCGCGCAATCTTCTCGCTCCGGTCTACGGCTGGTTCACCGAAGGCTTCGACACGCTCGATCTGAAGGAAGCGAAGGCTCTGCTTGATGAACTGCACACGTGATACATTTTCCGATGCTACCCTCTGCGGCGCCGGCGAGCACGAGCAGGGCGGCGGCGCTGATCGTGAGCACGGTGCGTGCAAGCCCCCCGCGCCGGCTACCGAGCAATGCGATGGCCGCGGCGGCGCCGAATGCGACCAGCGCAGCCATCGCCATGAGTAGCACGTTGAATGCCGGAGCCATCGGTTGACATTCCCCGCCGCGCCTTAGCGTGGCTGCATGGGCGCCTTCACTGTCCCGAGCGAAGCGACAGCGCGTGGGGTGCCGTCGTCAGTGTATCGATTCGTTTTCGCCTAGCGGCCTTACTCTGCCCTCCCTCAACAGCCATCCATGGACGGCCTGCCATTTATCGCCTGGGTATTTAAAATCGAGCAGGTCGGGGCACTCTCTTTGCAGATAGGCAAAGAAAAACATGCCGTCGCCAATCCTGGCCTCCTCGCCATGCTTTGACACCCAAGCATCCCATTCTTTAATAACGGCCCACTTTGCCGGAGTATCTTCATTCTTGGCCGCGGCCTGTTCGAACTTCACCACGGCCGTCTCGACGTGCTGACATCTCGGACATTCGAAGGTGCGGAGATCGAACCCTGGCTTGTCCGGCGTGATGCGCGCCAGATACATCAGTGCCGCGCACTTTGGGCACTGTGGCCGTGCATTAATTGGCGTGTTTTCAAGAGTGTATTCGGAAAACGTCATTTGCGACTCCTCCTGCTAACAGGCGGGAGCTGCTACCGAGCCCTCACTCACCGACGCCTGACTGTCGCCCCCTTTCGGGGATGTGCCTCAATACGATTTGCCGGCGAGTGGCACTGTGCAAAGTTGCTCACTTCCCGGCGGTGTGAATAACTCATAAAAACAATCTCGGCGCGCGCCGTCAGCGGATTACTCGCTCGGCAAGCAGCGAATTATCGATGCGCGAGGCACCGCCTTGCTGTTTGTTCTTCCAATGATGTCATCCCATTGGCCTGAGCGGTCGCCCGAGCCTGCGCCACGCCTAACTGCGCAACGTATGAGCGCACCATTTCGCAGGTGATCTGCGAATGTGTTTCAGTGGCGCCGTTGTGATAGGCGCGGTGCCCATAGTGAGTGTGATGCGTGGCCGCTAGTAGCGGCCAGGAGATAAGAGCAAAGACGAACGCCAACAGCGCAGTATTCTTCATGGATGTCGGTCCCCAAGGACCCCAGCTATGTTTTTGGGAACACGGCCGGGGTCTCTTGTACGCACACACGCACGGAGCGCCCTGCTGGGGCTCGGGGGAGCGGGGACATAGGGGCGCGCCCGGCTTTTGCAACTTTGAACCGGGCGCTTTCCTGAATCTGTATAGAATAGCTCACTCCTATTCGACGGTTGATAGGTGGAATAACTCTACTTCTTCGTCATGCGGCGCGCGTCGCTGCGGAGACGTGCGGCAAAAAGTATTGGTGGGTCTCGTTAAGGGGCAGCGGCCACCCCAGCTAAGACCTATGCTTACTTCAAGAGGCGTTGCGTCAATCGCCGAACTTATTGCTGCCCGTTGCCTAGTAGTGGCGCTGGCCGGCTTTGCCAAATGGCGCGTCGCGTCGTGGCTGGTTTGTGGTGCGGCCGCAGCCCTGGCGCTGGTCGTTGCAGCGCTGGTCGTGATCGGTCAGTCATAGTGGATCGCCCGTCCGTGATCGAGACCCGCTGATGCCAGTGGCGGATTCCGTAGAGCAAGGGGCACAGCCGCCGCACGGTCATCCCTGGCTGGCCGCGGCCATTTTTGCGTTAGACGCCCGATTGCGGCGTCATCAGGCGGTAGTGGAATACACCGAGCATCCGTCTTGCATTTTCCGCCTTCAGATCGACCGCTCCCGTCGGCATCTCGTGCTGTACGACGGTACGCCTTTGCAGCCGGGTCAGCGGATCGCGCGACTGCATTTTTGGAACGAGCACATCCCACCGATATCGCAGGGCGGGCCCCCGATCGGTTGGGCGCGCCAATTCCAGCAAGGTATTGCAATATCGTTGCGCGAACTTGTGCATTATCTCTCGGCGGCCAGATCTGCGCGACATCGCCGTGATCTGTGCCAATGCTCCGTCCGGCAAGCTGGCACGCATCGTGGCTCGCTACAGTTTCGAGGCGATCTCCGAGGATGAGCGATTGCCGATCGGCGAGCACATCCATCGGTTCGGTGAAGACATTTTGATTTCGCTGATTATGTTCGCGCGTCATGACCGCACGGTTCGTCTCGCGAGCCTGAGACGCACGCGGGTGCCGATTTTCGTTTCGCGGCGGGCCTTGGAGGAACGGTTAGGTAGCGCGGCTGAGCCGGTATCCGAAACTGCAATGGCGCCGCCGCGCGCCATCGCGCGCCTCAATGCACCGTCTTCGATGGTTGAGCCGGTTGGCAAAGGGGCCGCCCGACAAGGGCGACCTCCGAAGCCGACCAGCAAATCTCAGCCGGTATAGGCGACCCGCTTTTGTGCCTCTTCCTCAGCCGCAGTTGTAGGCTGGGCTGGGAGCTGAAGAACCGTTGCTTCCTGACCGTCGCAAAGCATCGTCAACAAGATGATGCGCCCGCCCGGAAATTCAAGCGCATCATGGTGTGCCCGCGGCTGCTCCTTGTTGATCTGACGAAAGATGGCCAGCGTCTCACCGATGGTCAGTTCTCCTGACGACGTGAAGACTCCAACTGTGGTCAAAGCTACCTCTTTGGAAAAGGCAAGCTCTGTTCCAGGACGAAGGCAGACGGCCGTCGTAGGGTCTTCGGGTGCGGCAAACCCGCGCGTACCGGTCCCGAAATTGCGAGTTGTGAGCTTGTCGCCGATCTTTGCGGGGCGGGACTGAGTGGACTGCAAGCTGAAGTCACACATGCCAAGGCACTCCTCTGTTGAGGCCCCCGGCAGGCCTGATCGAATCAAGCAAAAAGGATACCACAATGCAAACCTTCCGCGCCCGCTCAGTCGCGGCCTCCTGTATAATGGGCGCGCTCTGGGAGAGTGCTAATGGCCGAAACTGCGATCCAATTCCTTGAACGTTGGCGACAAGCCCACGTCTATGCGGAACTGCGCGCGCTTGAACAACTCGATGAGACTGTCGCCGAATGCATAGGCGCTGCGGCAGAGGACGGTATTTCCGCCGATGACGTTGAAAAAGCGGCCGGTGGCAGCCTCAAAGAGTACCTTCGCACCGCAATTATCAATACAAGCGAATAATGCCCCGAGGCCCAAAGGCGAGAGGCGACCCGGCGACGTAATCGGCGCGGCCGTCATATTGATCGCGCATCGGAGGCGCCGCTTCGGCCGCCTAAAGCGCCTGGGGCCCGAAGGTAGCGTCGCCCATGCGGGAGCATCTGAAAGTCGCCGCAGACCCGTTTCGCCGGCAAATTCGGGCTAACCCTTCAAGCCGCCCTGTTGCTGCTCCGCCAGCGCGCGGGCGAGGATTGCTTGGATCGCCGCAAGCAACGCCAAAGGCTTCGATCTTGTCCTCGATCAGCCGCTTGCTCGATTGCGCAAGCGTTATCTGCCTCTCGCGGATGCATACGATCAGCGACCCCGGCTCACTCAGGCATTCCTCGACAACGAGGCCGCCGAAAAAGTGGCTCTTGCCGGAACCGCGACCGCCGAACGCGCCTTTATATCTCGCCTTCGCCAGCAGCGGCCGATACACCGCCGCCGTTTCAATTCTTAGGCTCGACGATGATTCGTTCAATGCGTCCAATCTTCAGTTCTCCACTCAAGTCGGTTTTCTCGGGGCGCGTTCCAACCGCGGAGTTGCGCTAGAGTTTTGATTGCCGCAATTTGATCCGGCACCTTCACGGCTCTCTTGCCAAGATCAACGTTGGCAATTTCCCATAGTTTGTTTTCAGCCGCGCCAACGGTGATCGCGACCGCCTTTTCGGCAGCCTCTCGCCCAGGTGCGGCCAGTTCTGCCATGCGCGCCTTGACTTGCGGCAATACAGCCCTTTTTCGCGCGTTGGACGCCAGTGATCTTCCGCCATACCCCGCCTCTTTTGCCGCTGCCGCCGCGGCCTTGGAACGCGGCATGCCATGCGCGATGTTCGTCAACAGCGCCTGAGAAAATTTTTCTAGCTTCGGGTCTGACAGTGCGGCCATGATTCGCTGATGCAAACTTGCTTCCTGACGATTCCTGTTATGACTGTAACGCATGGCGAACAGCCGGTTCAATGTCAGGCGGTGCGGTCATTGGCTCAATGTCCCGACGACCAGTCTGACCGACGCGATGGTCGCATCGTGCGCGCGCCAGGCTGCCAAGAGTTGCTCGGCGTATTCGTTATCGATCCACGATTTCATGAAGCGGGTTTTGACCGCCATAGTGACGATGCCATTCTCGAGCCGCAGCGTGCGGACCTGAGCGAACCAAGCGCGGAAGACATCGTTGCCGAGGTGTCGGCGCAAATGCTCGCACCATTCCTCACCGTCGGCTGGCGCGGCGAACTGGATAATCTCACCTTTGGGCGCCTCTTGAACCGGTCTTTGGTGGAGGATCGGTGACCTTGTCGACGAGCCGCGTCTCGCCTGACCACTTACGGCGTTTCCGCTTGGCTCTGCTGGGGGATTTAGGGGGAAATCTTTAGTTGGTTTTAGATTAGAAGACTCCTCTGACATTTTGTCAGGGGTGTCCGACATAGTGTCAGAGGGTTCGGACATCTCGGCAGTGGGGGTTTTCGGCTTGAGCAAGCACGTGCGGCCTTTGCGTACATCCTGGTCGGCGCGCTCGATATACCCCGCCTTAACCAGCAAGTTGATCACACGGGCGACTTGCCGATCGCCGAGGCTGACATCAGGGTCGGCGCCGATGGTGGACTGCCGCGCATAGATGCCGCCATGCCAGAAGCTCGGATAGCGGGGACTGGCGAGCGATTTAGCGACCGCCAGCACTGACGAGAGCTTGACCGGGCCATTCTTATCGGCCGCATCGATGTCGAGATTTCCGGCTTTGATATCGGCACGAAGCCGTCCAATCCATTGTCGGCTCAGCGCACGATCAGGCCGCATTCGGCCGTCGGCGCGGCGTGAACGACACTACGTTGGCGGCGGCTGGTAGCACCTTCATAGGGCGCATCCGTTCGCCGCGGCGACAGCGTCCGCTGCCGCCTTCAAGTTCCCAAACGAGCCGAGCGGGCGTTCTGTGGTGGTGAAGGCGGCAAAGCCGTGGTCACCATCCTGCTCGATCCAGCCGAGGCAGATTTGTCCGTCGTAAACGTAGAGCGAGGGGTGTCTCGGCGCTTGCACCGGACCATGTCGGAGTGTAGTTTTGCGATGCGATCTGGACTTCGATTTTGAGCCGCGCTCGGTTGCCGCCGGGCCGGCTCTTCGCTTTTGTAGTGGCGACCTCTCTGGAACCTTGCGCGAACGCTTTGCCCGCCGTTTGCCCAAACCCGCGAGGCTATTGGGCACGGTTCGGGGTTCGCTCAGGCAGATCGAGGCCGAAACGTCACCACCGCAAACGCAGCGTTGATGTTGATTTTCCGGGGATTTGTTTGGAGCGGGCGAAGGGATTCGAACCCTCGACCCCAACCTTGGCAAGGTTCAGGTAGCATGTTTTCTGATGCTTCCCCGAATTTACCGACGCTTACTACTCATTGAAATTGGATGCCTTTTCGATTTACCCAGCTATTACCATCGTTGATTAATATTGCGCGTGTTTGCTTCCCCGTGCTTCCCCGGTGCTTCCCCGGAGGTGGCAGCAGATCGGGGAAGCAGGAAGGAATCGCCCATGTCGAAAATCACCAAGCGTAGTGTTGACGCCCTTCGTCCTGATTGCGGCGGCAAGGATGTTTTCCGATGGGACGCTGGCGACGGCGCGTTGAAGGGCTTCGGAATTCGAATGAAGCCGAGCGGCGCCGCCTCATATCTCGTGCAGTACAGAAACAAAGAAGGGCGAACGCGCCGCCTCGTCATCGGCAAGGTGGGCACTCTGGCACCAGACGAAGCCCGGAAACTGGCCGGTGACGCTCTTAGGTCCGTGACTAAGGGCGGTGACCCTTCGGCCGAGCGTCACGCCGTGCGCGGCGCAATAACGGTTTCCGACCTGTGCGATTTGTACCTGGCGCACGCCAAGGGCCACATGAAGGCTTCCACTTTGGCCATGCCGCAGTTATCGCAACCGGGCGCTGGAGGGGTGTGGTGTGGCAGTAGTACTGATTGTCGAGGACGACCCCCAAGTTTTGGTGCTGGCAGAGTCCGTCCTGCAAGAGTTCGGGTGCAAGACCATATCCGCAGCCACGGAAGCGGAGGCGCAGGCCATTATTCATTCAGGTCAAGTGCTCGATCTGCTCTTTACCGACATTGACCTGAATGATCATAGGGAAGGTGGCGTGACCGTTGGCCAAGTTCTAGGGCAGTCCCGGAAGGAGGTGCCAGTCCTCTATACCGGTGGGCGTGGCCTTACTGACGGAATGCAGGCGCTTTTTGTAGACCGTAGTAGCTTCCTGCCGAAGCCTTATAGAGCCGAGCAGTTGGCCGAAGCGGTGGCCGAATTGCTAAGCTCACCATCTTGATCGTCCAACAACGGATCATGATCAGGGGCATTACATGCGTGCCCTTACGCAAAGGTACAGCACGAAGAGGACGACAATTCCTACCGCCGCCGGCATCCAATTTTGGATATGAATTCCGATGAACGCAAAGTCCCTAGTCAGCCAGTCGTCCACCGGGTCACCGCGAAACATCCCCTTGGTCGTTGAAACCGAGACGCAGCACTGGTCAAAGTCTTGTGTTTAACAAGTGCAAGCCGGAGCAGCGGATTGGACGAAAAGCATGTGCCGCCTATTCCGCCGCGTTCGGTGCCTTCGGCAACGTCACCACGACTCGCACCCCACCCGCGGGCGATTTCTGGAATTCGAGCGATCCGCCATAAAGTTCGGCAAGCTCGCGGGTGATCGATAATCCGAATCCAAATCCTGGTGCATGTTCGTCGAGCCGCTGACCCGGTTGCAAGACCTGCGGGACCTGTTCCAAGTCAAAGCCCGGTCCATCGTCCTCAATGCTGAGAACGACGCTGTTTCCGTCCTTCGCGCCGGCGTGGACATCGACTTTCCTGCGCGTCCATTGGAACGCATTGTCGAGCAGATTGCCGGCCATTTCGTCAAAATCCTGCTCCTCGCAAGCCACGGCGAGGTCGCCAGCAATGTCGACGTTGAAGTCGACGTGCTTGTCGGCGTGGACCTTGCCGAGCACGGCGCCAAGATCAGTGATATGCGGGGCCACCACGGTGTGCGCGCGTGCAGGGCCGTTTAGCGCTGCGGTGCGTGCACGACCGAGATGGTGGCGGATATGCCGCTCCATAAGTTCAACAAGTTGGTGCATTTCGGTGCCGTGTTCGTCTTTCGGAAGCGCAACTGCGAGGGTTGCCAGCGGTGTTTTCAGACCATGGGCTAGGTTAGCCACATGACGTCGTGCCCGATCGAGATTTAGGGCATTTTGCTCTAGAAGACTGTTCAGCTCCGAGACGAGCGGCTGCACTTCGCGCGGCTGAACCTCGGCCACGCGGTCGCTGCGTCCCGCGCGCACCTCGGCGATGGAACGGCGTAGCTGCTCAAGCGGCCGCAGGCCCAACCGAACCTGAAAGATCATGGCGAGAACGAGCGCAATCGCGAGCCCGAGAAGCGAAATCGCCAGAGTGGTCATTGCCTCCCGAAGCGGGCCCAAGACCGCCGCACGCGGCGCGGTTGCGACGATTGTTGCCGGCATGCCGGATACCGTCGTACGCAGTATTCGGAAATGAAGCCATTGTTGGTCTGGGCCGATGTCGTCGGCGGGTGCGGGCCGTGACCCGGGTGGAGGCGGTCTGTCGTCAGCGGCCGGCGGTGGTGGTGGAGGCGGCGGCGGACGAATTGTGATTTTGGATATATCCAAGTCCCTGTCGCCGAGCGCCCGGGAGCGCAGCGCGTTGCTCGGTCCGATTGCCTCCCAATACCAGCCGCGCGGATGGCCATCGAATGGCGGGCCGTCGGCGTTCCCCGCAAGCGTCAGTACGCCGTTCTGTGACCTCAGCATCGAGGAGAGGAAAGCGATTTGCGTATCGAGCCGCTGGTCGATCTGTCCCTGCACAAACCGATGCAGGACGAAAAAAAGCACCACTCCTGCGATGATCAGCGCCGCGCCGATGAATACGCTGGCCGCCAGCAGAAGCCTTCGGCTGAGCGATGTAGCGTGAAGCATCAGATGCCAGTCCCGGCGAGCCGATAGCCGCGCCCGCGCTCAGTTCGGATCATGTCCTTGCCGATTTTGCGGCGCAGCCGTGCGACGATCACCTCAAGCGAATTCGAATCCGTACCGGCGTCGCCCTCGTAGACCTTTTCCACCAATACGGTTCGATCAACGACCATGTCTTTGCGCATGATCAGGCATTCGAGCACTCGCCATTCCAGGGCCGTCAGCTTGATCGGCAGGCCGTTCAACTCGAAAACGCCGATCTGGGCCTGAAAAGACAGGGGCCCGCACACGATGCTTGACGCCGCGTGACCGGCGGACCTACGAACGAGTGCGCGCAATCGCATGACCAGCTCTTCGATGCGGAAGGGCTTGGTCAGGTAATCGTCGGCGCCGGCCTTGAAGCCGTCGACCTTTTCAGTCCACCCATCACGCGCGGTGAGGATGAGTACGGGAAGCTGCCGACCGTTCTTGCGCCATGCGCGCAATACCTGGGCGCCTGGCACCTTCGGCAATCCGAGATCAAGAACGGCTACGTCGTAAGCTTCGGTGTTGCCGAGATGCTGTCCGTCCTCGCCATTGGCGGCGACATCGACGGCGCAATTCTCCTCGCGAAGGGCCTTTGCAATTTCTCGTGCGAGCAGCCGGTCATCTTCGATCAGAAGAACTTTCATTCACGTTTCCAGAACGGTCGCCGCTGCGGCGATGACGCCGCGTTCAAACCCGACGCCGCGCAGTATTCCGGGCAGCAGATCAATGCCTAGGCAGCCTAGCTTAACTCAGCCTGAACGGTTCCGTTCAGCATGAATTGGGCTGGGCTTCGTATGCTCCGACCGACGCAAGAACAACTGGACCAAGCAAGAACGTGGGGCAGGGGCAACTCGAAGGAGATTGAAATTGAATATGAGACACCTGATCGTTCCGAGCGCTTGCCTCGCCCTTCTTGCGACGTCGGCGCTCGCCCAAACGCCATCCCCGCCGCCGGCGATTGGCGTGACCGCGCCCACCACCTGGGGTCAGCAGGCCGATATTCAGGGAATCGTGAAGGCGTTCAAGATGACGCCCGTCGGCGATCTCGAAGGCATGATCTTGACGGACGGCACCGAGGTTCACGTTCCGCCGCATCTGTCGTCGCAGCTCGCGGCGGTCGTGCGTCCAGGCGAAGCGGTTCGGGTGCTCGGCTGGCACAGCAGCGTGCCGAACTTCATTGTGGCGACTTCGTTGACCGGCCAGCGCGGCCAAAGCGTTGTCGACCAGGGTCCGCCACCTTACGGCACAATGCCTCCTCCGCCACCTCCCGGCCAACCGGCGCCGGGTGCGCAACAGGCTACAGTCCAAGGCCGGGTCCAGCAGGTCCTCCACGGTCCAGCCGGGGATGTGAACGGCGCGCTGCTCGACGATGGGACCACCATCAAGGTCCCCCCGCCGCTTGGATGGCAGGCTTCGTCCAGTTTGCAACCTGGCCAAGTTGTCACCGTCCAAGGATGGGCCTTGTCCAACGCCTACGGGCGCGTGGTCGACGCACAGACGATCGACGCCGGCCCGATGCAAGTGACCCAAGCGCCGAGACCGGGTAGCGCTCCGCCGCCGCCCCCGCCACCTGGAATGGCACCGCCTCCTGCTCCGCCTTCGGTTGACGCCGCGCCGCCGCCACCCGGAATAGCACCGCCTCCTGCTCCGCCTCCGGTTGGCGCCGCGCCGCCACCACCTGGAATGGCGCCGCCTCCACCGCCTCCCGCTCCGCGGACATAGCCTGCAATTCGCGGAACTTTGCTCAGCAGTCCGAGTTCAGTTTGCGCGAGTTTGTGCAGGCGCCCGCACGCCCTCCGTGGACACTAGTCACGGCTAAACCCAGTCCAGACGGCGAATTGATGAGGTGCCCAGGTGTCGGCGAATTCAGGTGTGAAGTCTCGCGCGATTTGGCCTTTGCAATCGTTGAATTTCTTTATGGCCGACATGCAGGCGGGGATTGGACCCTTCTTGGGCGTGTTTCTGTTGGCGCACGGCTGGCAGAGCGGACTTATCGGATCGGTGATGACCATCGGCGGCGTCGCAGGCATGGTGATGACTGGGCCCGCCGGAGCGCTGATCGATGCAACATCGCATAAGCGCAATTACGTAATCATCCCGGGCGTCTGTACGGTGCTTGCCTCTGCCATCATCCTTCTCTCGCAGAATTTTTGGTTTGTTGCCGTTTCCCAGATCGCGACCGCGATTGCCGGAGCGGCGATCGGACCGGCGGTGAGCGGGATCACGCTCGGCATCGTGCGTCAGTCCGGCTTCAATCGGCAAGTCGGACATAACCAGGCCTTCAATCACGCCGGCAACATGGTAGGCGCCGGATTATCAGGACTGCTGGGCTGGATGTTTGGCTTGACCGCGGTGTTTTGGCTCGCCGCCGTCTTTGCCGTGCTTTCCATCATCTCGGTATTGATGATTCCCGGCGATGCCATCGACAACCGGGTCGCTCGCGGGATGAAGGAAGGTGAGTCCGATGATCAGGCGAGCGGATACCGCGTACTCATCGAGTGCAAGCCGTTGCTAGTCCTCGCCGCGGCGCTCGCCTTGTTCCACCTAGGCAATGCCGCGATGCTGCCGCTTTACGGGCTGGCAGTCGTTGCCGACAAACAGGGCGACCCCGCCAGTTTCGTCGCCCTTACCATCGTCGTCGCTCAGGGTGTCATGATTATCGTGTCCCTGATCGCGATGCGGATGGCCGAAAAGGAAGGCTTGTGGCTTGTTCTGCTTGTCTCGTTTGTTGCCCTCCCGATCCGGGGCCTGATTGCTGCATCTGTGATCAACCGCTGGGGCGTCTATCCGGTGCAAATCCTCGACGGTATTGGCGCGGGTTTGCAGAGCGTCGCGGTCCCCGCCCTGGTGGCGCGAATCTTGAACGGCACCGGACGGGTCAATGTCGGCCAAGGTGCGGTCATGACGATGCAAGGTCTTGGCGCTTCTCTGAGCCCGGCACTCGGCGGCTGGATCGCACAGGAGATTGGTTATGGCGCCATGTTCATGATCCTGGGCAGCTTCGCGCTCGGGTCCGTCGCTCTCTGGATCGGGTTTGCATCGATCTTCAAGCCGGCTTGTGCAGAAGCACCGGATCAAAGCTCTCTAGCTGCTGCGCCCCTCGGAGCAGCGGCATGACATGACGCCCGCAGATCAGCTTTCGCAAGATCAAGAGCCGTCAAATCGGCCCGCAATCCGATTTTACTTTGATTGATTGTTTCAATCCGCTTTTTCGGGCCCCTTTAAATGTCGCCTCACTTGATGACCTGGATGATCGCGGCGCTCGCAACAGTCGGTGTCATTCTGCGTCCCTTCAATTTGCCTGAAACGATCTGGGCGGTGGCCGGGGCGGCCCTGCTTATTGCACTGGGGTTGATCTCGATTCCGGATGCGCTGACAGGCGTCGCCAAAGGCACCGACGTTTATCTTTTCCTCTTCGGCATGATGATCCTGGCCGAGATTGCGCGCGAGGAAGGTCTCTTTAACTGGCTGGCGGCGGTCGCAACCCGCCAAGCCAAAGGCTCCGCGCGTCGACTGTTCTTGCTGACCTATGGGGTCGGCACGCTGGTAACGATCTTTCTGTCAAATGACGCGACAGCGGTCGTGCTGACGCCGGCGGTCGCCGCGGCCGTAAAGACCGCAAAGGCCAGGGAGCCTCTACCCTACTTGTTGATCTGCGCCTTTATCGCCAACGCGGCCTCCTTCGTCCTGCCAATCTCGAACCCGGCCAATCTCGTCATCTATGGCAATCATATGCCGCCACTGTTGCAATGGCTGCCGGCATATTTGCTGCCTTCGGCGCTGTCCATCGCCACAACCTACCTGGTGCTGAGATGGACCCAGCGAGGCGCCCTTCACCAACAGATTGCCAAGAACGTGCCGGTTCCGACCCTTTCGGGAGGAGGCAAAACGGCCGCCGTTGGAATCGCGTCGACAGCTGTGGCACTCCTGGTTGCGTCCGCCCTCGACCTCCAGCTCGGGCTGCCTACCGCGATTGCGGGAACTGTCACGGCGGCGGTCGTGCTGATCCGCGACCGCAAGGGCCCGTGGAGCATCGTGAATGATATTTCCTGGGGCGTTCTGCCGCTCGTCGCCGGGCTTTTCGTGTTGGTCGAGGCGCTCGATAAGACCGGTGTCATCGGCATGATCACTGCGCTCCTGCATCAAGGAGCGGAATTTTCAGCAACTTGGACTGCGTGGTGCACGGGCATCGTTGTCGCTATTGCCAGCAACCTCATCAACAATCTGCCGACAGGACTGATCGCCGGCAGTGCGGTCCAAAATGCTCAAACGCCGGATCACATTACGCGCGCCGTCCTGATTGGCGTCGACCTTGGGCCGAACCTGTCAGTCACCGGCTCGCTCGCCACCATTCTATGGCTCATCGCGCTACGCCGCGAAGGCCAGACTGTCGGCGTTGGCTCGTTCTTGAAGCTCGGCATTGTGATGATGCCGCCGGCACTGCTGCTTGCGATCGCAGCCGCGTTGCTGTTCGGCTGAACAACCGGAGAACCAATCATGCAAGATTTGAGCGCCGCCTGGCTCTATCCAATCATCCTGATCGGTGGAGCTTTACAAGCGTGGGGACCGCCGATGAACGGCGCGCTCCGCAATTCGCTAACCAATCCGTGGCTGGCCAGCCTCGTCTCCTTCCTGCCCGTCGTCGCGTTTCTGGCTTGCCTGGTTCTGTGTCAGCCCCGCCCGTTGCCAACCCTGGCGGGAGTCACCACGATGCCGTGGTGGGCACCGCTCGGCGGTCTGGTCGGGGCATTCGCAGTCATTGCCGGACTATTGTTCGTCAACAAGGTCGGGGCCGGACCATTTGCCGGGCTGACGATTACCGCCAACATTCTCATGTCACTGGTGATCGACAAATTCGGTTGGTTCGGCATGGATATTCATCCGCTTAACGGGTGGCGGATGCTCGGCGCGGCTTTGATGGTGGCGGGCATTGCACTGATCGCAAGGTTCTAGAAGGCAGGGGCGTAAGCCGTTTAGGCGAGGGGCCGAAGACTTCGAGATGTCTGATGTGGGTCAAACGCTGCGGAGCCATTCAAGCCCGACGGCGCAATTTGTCCGCTGTTGATCCGATAGCGACCACACTTTTGCAGCGCCGTGAATGACGTTAAGGGCCAGGAGCGTCACTTCGCACTGCAGTAAATGCCTATCCTTCGGCAAACGCGAGATTCCGAAATCGAGGTCGTGATCGACCTCGCGCTTGATCAGCTTGGCGCGTTCGCGCGCGGCGTTTGTCGACCAGTCAGGTAAATCGCCGATGTGGGGCCACCGTGGATCGCGAGCAGCTTCTTCCAATCAGCGAAGGGAAACCTCCCGATCGGATGCACTGTTCGAATGCAGGCGTTGGAAATGCGACGATCGTCATGCGCGGGCCTAAAAAGGTGTGAAAACGCCCCCTCATCGATAGACCAGCACTGGAATCTTGCAATGCGTAAGCACCTTGACCGTCTCGCTGCCGAGGACGATCGCAGCGACGCCGTGGCGGCCGTGCGAGGCCATGACGATGAGGTCGCAGGCTTTCGAGTCCGCGGTCTTGATGATCGCCCGATAGGGATGCTCATCTTCGACCTGGACCGTCGCGCAGGCGACGTTTGCCGCTTGCGCAGCGCCGGCGACGACGCCAAGCGTTTTTTCGGCATGCTCTTGCATGCGTGCTTTGTACTCAGCCGGCGTATCCTCGATCATCTGCGCGTCGGTCGTGAGCGTATGAAACGGCGGCAACACGGTCAGCGCGGTGACTTTGGCGCCGGTCGCCTTGGCCAGGGCGATGCCGTGCTGGACGGCTTTGCCGGCGAGTTCCGATCCGTCAGTGGGTATCAGGATGCTCGTATACATCACCTTCTCCTTGATCTCGGCTCTTCAGCGCCAGCATGCGCGAAATCTCACTTCGCGAGCTGCTTGCGGATCGACAACAATTCCTCCCGGCGCTTGGCGCTCGTTTTCGGGTAAGTCATTTTGAGTTCTTCGAGCGTATCGAGGACGACTCTCGACACAATAAGCCGAGCATTCTCTTTGTCGTCGGCGGGAACGACATACCAGGGTGCGTCCTGGGTGCTCGTCGAACTGAGGCATTTCTCATAGGCCTTCATGTACTGCCTCCAAAATCCTCTCTCGGCAATGTCCGCGGCACTGAATTTCCAGTTCTTTGCCGGCTCATCGATGCGGGCCAGAAAGCGCTTTCGCTGTTCTTCCTTGGAGAGGTGAAGGAAGAACTTGATGATGCGGGTTCCGTTCTCGTGCAAGTGTCTCTCCAAATTCACGATGGAGCGATAGCGCTCGTGCCAGACCGCCTTGTCGTCGTGCGGCGTGCCGGCGATACCTTCGCTGCGCAGAATCTCGGGGTGCACGCGGACGATCAGCACCTCTTCGTAATAGGATCGGTTGAAAATGCCGATCTTCCCGCGTTCCGGCAGATCGCGCGTGGTGCGCCAGAGAAAGTCGTGCTCCAATTCGACGGCGCTAGGATGTTTGAAGCTGAACACCTGGCACCCCTGGGGATTGACCCCGGACATGACGTGGCTGATGGCGCCGTCTTTTCCCGCCGCATCCATGGCCTGAAAGATCAGCAGCAGGGCATAGCGATTGGACGCGTAGAGCAGCTGCTGTTGGGAACTCAGTTGCGCAACGTGCTCTTCCAGGAGTGTTTGATATTGCTCCTTCGACTTGTACACGGGTTCGACCTTCGTCGGCCACTTTTTGAGATTGACCTCTTCCCCCTTGCGCACGCGAAAATCCTTTGAATTGATTTTCATCTTCGTCCTTTCGGCAGCGCGACGCGGTTCTAGACGATCCCCAAGCGGCGAAACGCCGGAACCTTCACCAAATCCAAGGCGACAGCGAAGACAGCCGCAGCGGCCAGCGTCCCGGCCACGATTAGGGCCGGCAAAGGCGCCATCGCGATTCCTTCGATGGCCAATATCGAAGCGATCAGAATATCGGTTACGGACGACACGGCGAGCCAGAGGCTTGGGCGCGAGCCCCACAGGTGCCGACGTTGACGAATGGCGTAGAGCGTCGCTTGGCTACCGAACACCAGGACGACAAAGGCGAGGGTCCGCAGTGCGTCGATCCCAAGGCCCATCTCAAATTTGCCAACCGCCAGGACGCCGCCGCAGAAGGCCAGCAGGCAGATACCCATGATGACACCCGCCATCGTCAAGTTGCCGATGCGCCACGCATTTGGCATCGCGGACGGTCGCACGTTGTCCGTCGTCAATGACATCGCCAGGAAATCACCGGCGATCATCACAATGACCATCAGCAGCGGAGTCAGAATTGCATGGCCGGTCATGATCAGGCCGACGATCAGGAAGAGCACCGTAACGATCTTTTTAATGATGGAGTTCAGCGTATAGGTCTGGATGCGCTGGAAAATTACCCGACCTTCCTTGACCGCGGCGACGATGCCGGCGAGCCCTGGCTCGGTCAGCACTATACCGGCCGCCGATTTGGCGACGTCGGTTGCCGTCGAGACCGCGATGCCCATCTGCGCCTGGCGCAAGGCCGGTGCGTCGTTGGCGCCGTCGCCGCACATGCCAATGGTATGGCCGCCGTTCTGAAACGCCTTGACGAGCTTGTACTTGTCTTCCGGCAGCACGCCGGCGAAGACTGCGAATTGCTCGGGTTGGACGGCGTCGGGGATCGGCCCGGGCGGACAGACAGCGCCATCGAGCCCGACCGCCTTCGCCACGATGGCCGCGGTCGCCGGCGCGTCGCCCGTCACCATCACGGTGCGCACACCTAGTTTGTGCAACTCGGTGACGAGCGCCGCCGAGTCCGGGCGCGGCGGATCGCTGAGCGCGATGAGCCCCGCAAGCTTCATCGCCGTCGGCGGTCCGGCCGCGATCGCCAACACTCTGAAACCCTTTGCTTCGAGTTCGCTCGCCGCCGCGGCCGCGGTCGACGCCGGCTGCGCGAGGCCTATGACCACGGCGCAGGCGCCCTTGACGATACGCTGCGGGCTCCCCGTTGAATCCATGGCGGTCGCCTCGGACATCTTCTTCGCCGGGTCGAAGGCCGCAAATTTGATCAATCGCGGCGCGTCAGCGACGGACTTATTCGCGGCGGCCGCGCGGATCGCTCCGTCAACCGGATCTTGACCGCCATCGGAGCTCGCCAATGCGGCCAGCGCCAGAACATGCGCTTCGTCGAAGCCCGGCATGGGATGCACCGTCGTCACGGTCAACGCGTTGAGCGTCAGCGTGCCGGTCTTGTCGGCGCACAAAACATTCATGGACGCCGCTTCGTCCACGGCGGAGAGGCGGGTCGGAAGGACCCCCAGCTTCGCCAAGGCACGTGCGCCAAGCGCTGCGGCCAAGGTGAAGGTTGCCGGTAGCGCGACGGGAATCGAAGCGAGCACCGCCGTCAGCACGAGTGGGATGATTTCGTCGACCGGCATTTTGAGAAACCAGGCATAGGCGACCAGAAGCACGATGACGACGCCGTTGAAGCCGGCGAGATTGCGCACGACGCGCAGGACCGCCTTCTGCTGGGAGCTCACGACATGGGCGGTGCGGACGAGCTCGGCGGTACGGCCGAACTTGGTGCGCGCTCCGGTCGCCGTAACCTCCGCCACTGCCTCTCCGCGCCTGACCAACGCTCCGGCATAGGTCTGCACGCCAGCGCCGGCTTCGATGGGTACGGATTCGCCCGTCAGCATGGATTGGTCGAGCAAGACTTCTCCACCGGAGATGTGCACGTCCGCGGCGACCACAGCGCCAAGGGAAAGCTTCACCACGTCGCCTGGGACCAGCTCGGCAGCGAGTATCGTCTTCCACGCACCGTCTCGGCGGACTGATGCGTCCAGCGCGAGCCGCGACTTCAGCGCCGCAAGCGTCGCCTGGGCGCGGCTCTCCTGGAACAATCCGAGGGCGGCATTGAAGACCAGGAGGCCGGCAATGACCCCGGCTTCGACATACTTGCCGAGAGCGAGTTCGAGAACGATCGCAGCCTCGAGCATCCACGGCACCGGCGCCCAGAATTTCTCAATCGCCGAGCGCAACGGATTGAGCGCCGTATCGGGCGTCGCGTTCGGGCCGAACTTCTCCAGCCGACGGCGCGCTTCGTCGCTTGTGAGGCCGGTCGGCAGATCATCGTTTGTCGCCGCTGTCGATCCGGCGAGCCGAGGCGTTGCTTCGGGCAGCGGAGTAGTCGTGACCATGATCTATCGTACGCTCGCCAATCTCGCCGTTGCACATCAAAAATGGCGGAGCTTCTGGGTAGGTTCAGCGGCCCTCACGGCCGCCTCCTTTGTCGCATCGGCCGTCGGTGCTTTAGGAAGGCCGTTGTGTACCGGCTGTTTGCGGAGCCGCCACCAGTTCTTTCCCTCGTTGGCTGACAGCAACCGCGATCCGTTTGCATTTTGCGGCGAGGTCATCGAATGACAACTGTGTTGTTGCTCTCGCAATGCAATAATTTACGGCCAGGAGAGTCTCCTTTGGGTCAATCGCCACCGATGGCGTACGCCGCCGAGGCATATCAGGTCCGAAATAGTCCAAAAGCGGACTAAAAACGGCGTTGTTCTCGCTCCCCATCGGGTGTAACACCGTCCGGTCTTAACGCGGTTTCGCACGCTAACCTGATAAGCTAAAAAGATTGCCCGCTCGCGCTCGTTGTTAGAGGTGCGACCTTGTCACCTTGATCCGTCAGAAGGTGCACAGGCGAGAGCGGACTGGCCCGTTTTAAAAGTGGTCAATTTTGAACAGACTTCGCCCTAGAGGGTGCGACAAATCTTGACGTGCGCGGTTGTGTAGTCGTGCCGGAGTGGTCATGGCAGTTCCAAAGAATAACACGCAAAAGAATAACACGCACAAGGATTACGTGCGTTACGCCGAGCATTGCTTCAAGATGGTGCCTCAGGCAGATCAGGAATATCGCAATGTTCAACGCGAGATGGCGGCCGAATGGTTGAAACTAGCGGATGCTGTCCTGCAAAAGCGGATGTGATTGTCTTGAGAGTGCGCCGCGCTACGGCCTCTTCCGGTTTGCCCCCAAACCGGACATATCGCTCCGCCGCCTAGGTGATGCTAAGGGCCACACGGAGACATCCGTCGCCGCCGCCGGTTCAGAGTGAGCAATTTTGCTCAGATACTTGCTCGAGGGCGCGCTGATAGTAAACAGCGGCTGCGCACCCCATATGTAAAGGTGATCGGGCACAACCAAGTCTGCTGCGAGCCACGAAGGCGACTTCGCGCGGCTGAGCGGCGAGCTAAATGAGGCGCGGGAGCAGCAGGCCGCCACTGCCAGCGTGCTCAAAGCCATCAGCCATTCGACGTTCGATTTGGTGAAGGTGCTCAACACCGTGCTTGAGGCGGCCGCCCGTTTGAGCGATGCCGACAAGGGTGTAATCCTCAGGCCGACCGGCAAAGACGCGAGCTACTACGTTGCAGCAATCTATCGTCACATGCCCGAGTATGTTGATCACCAAAGGCACCTAACATTCGCACCAGGACGTAGCGGCGTGGTCGGCCGCGTTCTGTTAGAGGGAAAGTCTGTTCAGATAGAAGACGTCCATTCGGATCAGGAATACACTCTCGATGAAATCGCAAAATTGGGCGATTTTCGTACAATCCTCGGCGTGCCGCTTTTGCGAGAAGAAATTCCAACGGGTGTTCTCGTCCTTCAACGCACTGCTGTCCGTCCATTCACAGATGGGCAGATGGAATTGGTTGAGACCTTCGCCGCCCAAGCAGTGATCGCCGTCGAGAACGCGCGGCTTCTCAACGAACTGCGTCAGCGTACCGCCGACCTCACCGAGACACTAGAGCGGCAGACTGCCACGTCGGAGGTGCTGAGCGTCATTTCGAGTTCGCCGGGCGAGTTGCAGCCCGTATTCGATAACATGCTGACGAACGCGACGCGTCTTTGCGAAGCCAGTTTCGGCGTCTTGGTGCTCTGTGAGAATGGGACATTCCACAACGTCGCGATGCACAATCCACCACCAGCGTTTGCGGAATTGCGGCGGCGCGATCCGGTGATCCCTGCCGGCCCGCTGACTGGTCTGGGGCGTGTGGCCGCTACCAAGCAGTTGGTGCATATTTTCGACTACGCCGAGGACGCGGCTTACAAGCAGCGCGATCCTGCGGCGGTTTCGTTAGTCGAACGTGCTGGCGCGCGCACCCACCTTGTGGTTCCCATGATCAAGGACCGAGACCTGATCGGTGCCATTTCCATTTTTCGTCAGGAAGTCCGAGCCTTCACCGACAAGCAGATCGCGCTAGTGGAGAACTTCGCTGCGCAGGCCGTCATCGCCATTGAGAACGCGCGGCTGCTCAACGAACTCCGCCAGCGCACCACAGACCTCACCGAGCGCACCGCCGACCTGACGGAAGCGCTGGAGCAGCAGACCGCCACATCGGAGGTGCTCCAGGTTATCTCAAGCTCTCCAGGCGATCTTGAGCCGGTGTTTGCATCAATGCTGGGGAATGCTGTTCGCATCTGCGACGCCACGTTTGGAAATATCGACCGCTGGGATGGCGAGGTCTTGCACATGCTTGCGGCGCACAACACCCCGCCTGCCTTCACCGAAGCCCGCAGGCATTTACCGTTCAGGCGCTTACCATCTCGTCCCACCTCGCACACGCTTCGCATGGTGGAGACAAAGACGGTGGCCCACGTTGCTGATCTTGCAGCAAGCGAGGATTACATCGAACGCAACACGAGAGCGGTGGCCGCAGTTGAACTCGGGGAGGTGCGAACGTTCCTTGCGGTTC
>Ga0210394_10002678_pt1 | contig 24014 bp, 16 predicted proteins | sample IncBWC12MmetaG_FD_160121 | JGI IMG/M metagenome (GOLD analysis project Ga0210394, IMG submission 160121) | Forest soil microbial communities from Barre Woods Harvard Forest LTER site, Petersham, Massachusetts, United States - Inc-BW-C-12-M | ecosystem: Environmental > Terrestrial > Soil >... | reverse complement strand
GGCTGATCCACCAGGCAACCGGCGCCCACAAATACCAGACCTGCGACTCGTGAATCAGCTGAAAAAACAGGATGCTGGAGGCAATCAGCGTTGCGCCGGAAAGCAGGAAGCCGGAGCCCAGAATCAGCGAGATGCGATCCTGAGTCCCCTGGAACCGGACCAGTGCAACCGCGGCGAACACAAAAGCGAAAATACCAGTCGTGATTTGAAGATAACCCTGCAGGATCGGATTGGGCCGCAGCGTGATTCCGCGCAGCCAGACGGCGGCAAGGAAAATCACCAGGAAGCCGGCCGCGTGCAGCAGGATACGCTGGAACTGGCGCCGCTCGAAGATGTAAGAAATGTCGCTCATGTTGCGGCCCGGTTTCAGCCGGGCCAACCCTATCCTTTGTATATTCTATTAGACGCTAAACCGCCCATGGGTGTTACTTCCGAAATGCCCGTTGTGAACCAAGAGATATCCGCTGTGGAAAATTAGCCGCACTGTACGAGTGGACAGGGTCCGTGCCTCCCCCGCCGAAGCACGCCGCGAATACCCGGAAATTAGTGCTTGCGCGGAAAAGGAACATTGCTCAATATAGCAGTATTGAAACGATTCAATAAGAGGCGTTCCTTGTCGAAACACACCGCCAGAACCAAGCCTGAGGCGCGGCCCTCGCAGAGCAAGCCCGGCGAACATACCCTGCAGGAGATTCTTTCGCAACCACGCATCTGGAGCGAAACGGAAACCCATCTGCGCGAAGCGAAATTGCTCGAAAAGTTCGCAGATCTCTTTTCCCCGCGCAGCCCGTGGCTTTTTGTCGGTTGCGGATCCAGCTACTACCTCTCCCGGCTGATTGCCGCCCTCTGGACCAAGCACTTTTACATCCCGGCGACCGGCGTGCCCGCTTCGGAGCTGCTTTTCGCCCCGGAGGAAACGCTCCGGCGACTGGGCGCGGAACAGGTCGTGCTGATGTCCCGCTCCGGCGAAACCACCGAGGTGCTGCGAGCCGCGGAGTTGCTGCAGAAACACCACACCGTCCAGACGCTCGGGGTTACCTGCAATCCGAAAAGCCCGCTTGAAGAACTGTGCACGCATTCATTCAAACTCACCTGGGCGGATGAAAAAAGCACGGTGATGACGCGCTCGTTCACCGCCATCCTGCTGGCTTTTCAGCGATTGGCCTTGCAGTTCGTGGGCGACAGCCAATTTTCGGGCGCGCTCGATCAATTGCCCCAGCGCGGCCAGGAATGGCTGGACATCCACGCAAAAAAGATTCAGGAATTCGCAGCAACCAAAAAGTTCGCAGACTATGTCTTCCTCGGGCAAGGCGTGCATTACTGGTTGGCGCAAGAAGCCGGGCTGAAGGTGACTGAAATGTCCTCCTCCTACGCCCAGGTATATCACTCCCTGGAATTCCGCCACGGGCCGCGCTCCATTGCCGGGCCGAACACGCTGATCACGTTTTTTATCTCCGAAGCGGCGGCTGAGGAAGAAACGCTCCTTGTGAAGGAACTGAAGGAACTTGGTGCGGCAATTTGTGTGATTGTGAATCGTGCAACGCCCGAGCTTAAGAAATACAGCGACCTGCTCATCGAACTGTCGCTTGATGGCCCCGAGTTTGCGCGATACGCTGTGACCGCAATTCCCGCTCACCTGATGGGAACCGCCATCGGCCTGCGCAAGGGCCTCAACCCGGACGCGCCGAAAAATCTCACGCGCGCCGTTGTGCTCGGTTCCAACGGCAGCGCGCCGCCAAAAAGGAGAGGTGCTTGAGCACACCAGCTGGCACCACCGACGCCGGACCGCGCCTTCGTAGAACTCTCACCCTCTGGAACCTGATCGTCATCGGCATCGTAATCATCCAACCGATCGCTCCCATGGGAATTTATGGGGTGATCAATAACGCGGCCGGCGGCCACGTCGTCACCACAATTTTGATCGCGCTGGTCGCCATGTTTTTCACGGCCATCAGCTACGGAAAAATGGCGCGGGTATATCCAAGCGCCGGCTCGGCGTACACCTATGTGGGCCAGGAAATTCACGCCGGCCTCGGCTACCTGACGGGCTGGGCGATGGTGATGGACTACATCCTCAACCCGCTGATCTGCACCATCATCTGCAGCAAACTCACGCAAAATATCCTGCCGGAAATTCCCTACTGGGCTCTGGCGATTTTCTACGCGGGATTTTTCTCCTTGCTGAATCTTGGCGGCGTGAAAACCTCGGCGCGCATAAACGAAGTGCTGGCAGCCGGAATGACCGTGGTCGTGGTGATCTTTTTCGCGTTCGTGATCCGTTTTGTTCTGGGATATCACCAGCGCGGCCCAGGTTTTTTCACCGAGCCCTTTTACAATCCCGCGACCTTCAACCTCAGCGCCATCGGACGCGGAACGTCTCTCGCCGTGCTCACCTACATCGGCTTTGACGGCATCTCCACCTTCTCCGAAGAAGTGGAAAACCCGCGCCGCAACATCATGCTCGCCACCGTGCTCGTGTGCGTTGTAGCCGGCGTTCTCTCCGCCGCAGAAGTTTACGCCGCGCAGCTCGTATGGGGCTCCAAACCCTTCCCTGCGGACAAGGTGGAATCGGCCTTTCCCATCGTGGCCCAGCAGATTGGCGGATTTTTTCTTTTTCACCTGCTGAATTTTACGGTGCTGATTGCGAACATCGGCTCTGGCATCGCTTCGCAACTCGCAGCCGCACGGTTGCTCTACGGGATGGGTCGAAACGATGCAATTCCGAAAAGTTTCTTCGGCAAGATCGAAGAAAAGCGGCGAATCCCCGCGAACAACGTCATGCTCATTGGCGCGGTCGCGTTAATCGGCGCTTTCCTCGTCACCTACGAACGCGGCGCGGAGATGCTCAATTTCGGGGCCTTCATCGCCTTCATGGGCGTGAATGCGGCCGCCTTCGTGCATTATTACCTTCGGGCCACGGAGAAAAAGCTGGGCAACCTGCTGATGCCGCTGATCGGGTTTGTGGTCTGCGGTGTGATCTGGTGGAGCTTGAGCCCCCCGGCCAAAATTGCGGGCACAATCTGGCTGGCATTGGGAGTCGCCTACGGAGTTTGGAAGACCTCCGGATTCCGCAAGGAAATGTCGTTCGAAATTCCTCCGGAAGAGTAAAACGCGCGCTCCCGATGGCCTTTCCTGCAAAACTTCCGACAGACCCACCGCTCTCCTTCACCATCTTCGTAAGTAATCCACATTGATTTAGATTTGCTATTTCGGGGCCCGTGGCCGGATGATAAGCGCGCGAGGCGGGGGCATGAAAGCACAAAGCAGGCGCGGGCTGGTCACCATGCGCGATGTCGCCAAGGCCACGGGCTTTTCCCCGGCGACGGTTTCCATCGTCTTGAATAATGCGCCCCTCGCGCGGTACATCGCTGTCGGAACCAAAAAAAAGATTGAAGAAACCGCCAAGCGGCTCGGCTACCGGCCAAACGCAATGGCCCGTTTCCTGCGCAGCAAACGCAGCCAGAGCATCGGCGTAATGCTGACCGACGTGACGGATCCCTTCTGCACGCCTATTCTGCGCGGCATTGAAAACGCCCTCTACCCCCTCGCGTACCTTCCTATCTTTGCCGACGCCCACAACCAGCGCGAGCGCTTCGAGCGCTACCTGGAAATGTTGCTGGAACGGCACGTGGACGGTTTGATCGTCGTGGCTAACTGGCTGCTGGTGGATATTCACGTTCTCGCGGATCTTAATAAGGCAGAAGTGCCGACAGTCACCATCGGCTGGGAAATCCCGGGCAACCGTGTGAGCTTCGCGATGGTGGACAACGAAGCCGGCGGCCGCATCGCGTTGGAACACCTCTATCAACTCGGGCATCGGCGCATCGCGGTTATCCTCGGTCCGAAACGCCTGATTGACAGCGCGCCGAGATGGCGGGGGATTCAGAAATTCGCCCAGTCGGTGAAACTCGACATCGACTCCTCGCTGGTGACGCGGCTGCCGGATGTGTTCGACGCCAATGCCAGCTTCGAGCATGGCTACCGCCTGACCGAGGAGTTACTCCAAAAGAAGAAAAAGTTCACGGCGCTGGTGGCATTTGACGACCTTACAGCGCTGGGCGCCATCCGCGCGCTGGCGAAGGCCGGCGTCAGCGTGCCGGAGCAATGCTCGGTGATTGGCTTCGACGACGTGGCCATTTCCAGTCTCTCGGTTCCGTCGCTTACGACGGTACGCCAACCCCTCGAAACCATGGGGGGCGCTGCGGTAAACATCGTGATGGAGGCCATCAAAGCGGGGCACGAAAATCGTGACTGGAGTGTGGTGTCACAAAAACTTCACGCCGAGCTTGTGATTCGAGACTCGACGCAAGCGATCTGAAAATCTTGGAAGCGGCAAACAAAAAAGGCGCGAGACTTCCCTCTCGCGCCTCCTCGTTCCGAAACGTTTGCGATTACTGCCCCGCCGGCGGAATGAATACCGCCGCAGGGTGGAAGAACTCCACTTCCTTGAGCTCGGTCTTCACTTTCATGCTCTGGTACTTCCCTTTCGCCCCGCCGCTGCCGGCGAAGGTCAAAAGGTATTGGTTGTTCAGGTGCACGGCGATCTCATCCAGATAAGGCTTCAGCGAAACCGGAGACTGCGTTCCCAGAAAAAAGGATTCCGCGCCGGTGTCCTGGGAAAGCTTGTCCAGGTTGTTCTGCGCGTTGTTCGAGCGGAAGAAAGAACGCCCCCGGTGGCCGGCGCTCGGATAATAAATCGTCCAGATGTTGGTGTTCTGTCGCTCGGCGCGCGAGATCAGCGGATCGAGATCAGGATAGAACGGCCCAAACCCGGGTCCGCGGAAAAAGTCGATGCCAGAGCTGATCAGGATTACGGAGCGCCGCGGTCCCGTCTTTGGCCAGCGCTTCAGCAGGTCGAGGGTTCCAAGATATGGGCTGGAACCAAGCGAACCGATGCCGATGGGAAGGCGCAGAGCCTTGGCGGCAAGCTCATGATTGGGAGTGAAGTCTTGCAGCACACGCGTGCCATTGTCGGTAATGTAGCCAACCATGATGGATGTGGATGGCGGCTGCGCCATGATGAATTCGCGCAGATAGTCCCACTGGCCGCCGGCCGAGGTTTCGATGGAATCGTCAATCAGGATGGCGAGAAAGAGCGAGTCGCCTTTCTTCCAGTCGCCAATCTGCTTGCGATCTTTTCCTTGAAACAGGTGAACATCGTCTTTCGGGATATTCGAAACATCGGCGTCTTTCTTACCCACCGCAGTGACAGTAAACGTGGCGTTCCCCGCCGCCGTCTGCGATTGAGCTTTTGCCAATGGGGTGAAAAGTAAAGCTGCGGCAACCGCCGCACCAAGGAATTTACTGAGTCTGGGTTGTGTCATAAATAAATCTCCTCTTGTGTTGCTACCCCAGTTAGATGCACGAAGCTTCAAAAGCATATATCTCGATTGAGTAAAAAGTCTGCGGCCACACGCCTCGCACACGCTCGAACAGCAGTTTCCGTCGTGACCGCGACTTTTCGCGTGCCGCCGTGTTTTATTGTGTTGCGGACAATTCCGCTCACGCCCCTTCGATGCTTATTTGCGGGCGGGCAGCCACATCAATTTGGCTCCTCCTCGCCCTTCATGGCCTGTCCGGGACCAGTACCTCTCTCCGTTCCCGGTGGCCCTTCGCTCGAAACATTGCAAGCTATCATCGGCCGGCATCTGAATTAGAATAGGGCCGCACACGGTGGTTGCGCTTTAACCCCGTCGAGGAGAGCCCCAATAAAATGGCGCTGATGCGGTCGATATTGCTTGCCGCTTCCCAAAACAGATGGCTGCGGGAAAACGCGGTGAACTATCCATTTGTCCGCCGAAGCGTCTCCCGATTCATGCCGGGAGAAAGCCTGGGTGCCGCGATGGAAGCCGCGCGCGGACTGGAACAGAAGAAAATTACCAGCGTATTCACAAATCTCGGCGAAAACGTCAAGGATCGCACCGAGGCCTTGCAGGTAACGGAGCATTACCTCGAGGTTCTGCACAGCATCCATGAATCCGGTCTGCGGACGGAAATTTCGGTGAAGCTGACACAGCTCGGCCTCGATCTCTCTCCCGATTTCTGCTTTGAAAATCTGGAACGGATTGTTGCGCGAGAAAAGAAAGATTCCATCGTCTGGGTGGACATGGAAGCGAGCCCCTATGTGGACGCCACGCTGGATATTTACACCCGCGCGCTCGGCAAATTTCCAAACGTCGGGATCTGCCTGCAAGCCTATCTGTATCGCACGCAGAAGGACGTGGAGGAATTGCTCCCCCTGCGGCCGTCCATCCGCCTGGTGAAGGGCGCGTACAAGGAACCGCCCGAGATTGCCTACCGAAAAAAGTTGGACGTGGACGAAAATTACTTCTCGCTGGCCAAAACAATGATGGCGGCCCAGGCCGCCGGCCGTTGCCCTCGCGCCGCGTTCGGCACGCATGACGTGAAGTTGATCCGGCGCCTTGCGGAACATGCCGCCCAGAGCGGATTCCCGAAGAACCATTTCGAAGTGCAGATGCTTTACGGAATCCAGCGCGAAGAACAAGAGCGCTTGGCGCGCGAGGGTTATCGCTCCGCGGTGCTGGTGGCCTACGGAACGTACTGGTATCCGTGGTTCGTGCGCCGCCTGGCGGAGCGGCCGGCGAATTTGTGGTTCATGGCGCGGAATCTGTTTGCTTCTTGATTCGGGCGGAGGTGGCGATGCGAGGTCTGCGTGCAATGCTGATAATGGTGGTCGCAGCGTTTCTGTTGTCAGCTGCAAAACCTGAACCCGACTGGCGGCAACTCTTTAATGGCAAGGATTTGACCGGCTGGAAGCACGTCGGCCCCGGCGAGATGACGGTAACCGACGGGCTGATCGAAACGCATAGCGGTATGGGATTGCTCTATTGGACAGGCGGGAAGATCGGCCACTGCAAGTTGCGCGTGGTTTTCAAGATGGGGCATTTCAACGACAACTCCGGCGTCTACATCCGTATTCCGATTGAGCCACGCGAGGCCTGGATGCCCGTCCACTACGGCTACGAAGTCCAGATTGATAATCATCCAGAGACTTCCGGCGAGGACGAATATCACATCACCGGGACTCTTTATTCGCTCACCAAGCCTCTGGCAAAGCCCACCAAGCCCGGGCCGGAATGGAATACGATGATGATCACCATTGACGGGCCGCACACAATCGTCGAGGTGAATGGTGTGAAGGTAACGGATTATCACGAGGGCGACCCGGTCCCTCCGCAGAAATTCGACTTCGAGCCGCAGCGCGGCCCGCGGCCGGATGAGGGCTACTTTGGCCTGCAGAATCACAGCAAGAACGACGTGGTGTTTTTCAAGGAAATAAGCATTCAGCCGCTGCCGTAAATATCGGTAGGCAAAATAAATCTCGAAACACGGAGTCAATCATGAGCAGAAAACAGTGGAGCCGGAGATCGTTTCTGCAAGCCAGTGCCGGCACGACCGGCGCAATGGTGGCGGCACGAAGCATCACGCTCGAACCAATGAAAATTCCCGGTGCGATGGAAGGGACGGCGGTCCAACGTGTCCGCTTCGGAATCATCGGCATCGGCATGCAAGGCTCCGGCCTGCTCACGACGGCAGTCGGTCTCCCCGGCACGGAATGTGTGGCGGCCTGCGATCTCTACGACGGACGGCACACGCTGGCGCGAGAAATTGCCGGCCCAAAGATCAAAATCACGCGGCGTTACCAGGATTTGCTGGACAACAAGGAGATCGACTGCATTATCGCGGCTGTGCCCGACCACTGGCACAAAAAAGTGGTCGTGGATACCGTAAACGCAGGCAAGGATATTTATTGCGAAAAGCCGATGTCGCACAGTGCCGAGGACGGCGTCGCCATGGTGGCCGCGGCAAACAAAACAGGACGTATCGTGCAGATCGGCTCGCAACGCGTCAGCTCGGTCATTTGCGCGAAAGCGAAAGAACTGCTCGCCAAAGGAATCATCGGCGAACTGAATCTCGTCGAAGGCTCGCTCGGACGCAATGATCCGACCGGCGCGTGGGAGTATCCGCCTCCACCGGATCTTTCCTTGCAGACGCTCGACTGGGACACCTGGCAAGGCACCGTACCAAAACGCGAATTCGACCCCAAGCTCTTCGCTCGCTGGCGGTGTTGGAAAGAATACGGCACCGGAGTTGCCGGCGACCTGCTCGTTCACCTCGTCAGCGGGATGAACTACATGCTCGGATGGAACGAACCGCCTGCTCGCGCCACCGCCGCGGGCGGTATTCTGCGCTGGAATGACGGGCGGAACATGCCGGATGTGCAGGCTGTCATCTACGAGTACGGGAAAATCCCCGTGTATCTGCGGTTGAACCTCGGCTGCGAAACGCCGGAGGTCTACCGCTTCCAGGGCTCAAAGGGAATTCTCGAAGTGACCGAGGGGACGATCGCCTATTTCCCGCAAAGCGGCGAAGACACGGCGCCCAGCTACTACGCGAACGGCTTCCCCCGCGACATGAAAGAGGCATATTACAAAAAGTGGCACGCCGACAATGACCCATTACCAGGCAAGGAACCGGTTGCGGAAGGCTACACGTACAAAGGCGATTCCTGGGACGATCTGAAGCCGCACATGTGGAATTTCCTGCAAGCGGTCCGGACAAGGAAGCCAGTGGTGGAAGACGCTGTGTTCGGTCACAACGCCGCGCTGGCATGCCACATGGCCAACGAATCCTACTTCCGCAAAACCACGGTAACGTGGGACGCGGCCAGCTCTCAGATTAAAGGATAACTTTTTGAGTGCGGGAGCGAAGCTCCCGCTTTTACGGTGTAATCGCTATCACCAAACCTAACATTCGCCTCAACGCTTCAAGCTTAAAAGCGGTGGCTTCGCCACGGCACTCAAAAACGGCCGGCACCTATTTGGCACGGTGAAATTCCACGTAATCCCGCCCGTGATACAGCCGGTAATTCCCCGTTCCGGACGCAGCCGTAAACTGAAGCGGCATCGGCCGCTTCATTTCCGCATCTTTCACCGAAGCCGCCTGCAGAACATCATTCGCGCCAATGTCCATCACCACAAATTTGTTGCCCTCCAGAAACCCGATGCCATACGCGCCCGGCTTCAGCGTCTGCCCGCCAATTTCAATCGGCACTTCGTTGATCAGATACGCCTGATACTTCTCCCGGATCGCGGTGGAATAGCCGGAACTATCCACCAGTCCCGCGAAAACGAGAAATCCATCGGCATAGCGAACACCACCTGTGTTGCGAGCCTGCACCGGGGCGACCTGCCCGCGGAAAAATACCTTCTCCGGCAACAATTTATTGCCAACATCTGCAGCCGTGAGCAGGCCTTCCTTGACCGGCGCGGAATTCGTGGCCGCTTGCGGCTGGGCAAGCGAAACGGCAGCGGGGGCCAGAAGCAAGGCCGACAACAGACAGACCAACGTGCGAGTCCTCATGAAACTCTCCTTGTGCGAAGTAGCAGACTTGTAGGTGGCACGATTGTACAACCGGGCGCCAAGCGCCGGAAAGCAAATCGAACTTCCACGGGCCGCTCGAGCGCGAGACCATTGCCGAACTTCGTTCCGAGTAAGGTAAAGTATTGGGATTGTGATTATCAACCTGGCGCGCCGCGCGCACGACCATAATTGGGAATTGGACCCGATTACCCGGTCCCTGCTCGACACCGACTTTTACAAACTGCTTATGCTGCAGTTCATCTGGAAGCAGTTTCCGAAAACGAACGCCTCATTTTCCTTCCTCAATCGCTCCGCCGAGGTCCGCCTCGCCGACTTGATCGACGTTAACGAGCTCCGCGAACAGTTGGAACAAACCAAGAAGCTGCGATTCCACAAGTCCGAGCTGATCTGGCTCGCGGGCAACACATTCTATGGCCGCCGTGGCATCTTCGAACCCGCGTTCCTCGAATGGCTCGAACGCGACTTCCGCCTCTCCGATTATGAGCTGAGCGTGCAGGACGGCCAGTTCTCGCTTTCCTTTCATGGCCTTTGGACGGAAACAACGATGTGGGAGATCTACGCGCTCTCGGCCATCAGCGAACTGAAAACGCGTGCCAACCTGAAGCGCCTGAGCGAATTCGAGTTGGACATTCTCTACGCCCGAGCCAAGACAAAGCTCTGGGAAAAAATGGAACGCTTGCGCTGCACCCCGGGATTGCGCCTCAGCGATTTCGGAACGCGTCGCCGCCACAGCTTTCTCTGGCAGGAATACGTCGTAAAGGCCATGAGCGACGTCCTCGGCAACACCTTCGGCGGCACCTCCAACACTTATCTGGCTTATCAGCACGACCTCGAAGCGATCGGCACCAATGCGCACGAACTGCCTATGGCCCTGGCGGCTATGGCCAGGAATGACGAAGAACTCAAAACGGCGCAATACCATCTGCTGGAAATGTGGCAGAAAACTTACCAGGGCGAACTGCTCATCCTGCTTCCCGACACCTTCGGCTCCACTCAGTTCTTCACCAACGCGCCCGATTGGGTGGCCGACTGGACCGGCCAGCGCGCCGACAGCAAGGATCCTTTTCTCGCGGGCGACGAGTACATTGCCTGGCTTGAAAAACGAGGCCGCGACCCGAAGCAGAAATTGTTCATCGCCTCAGACGGACTCGACGCCGACACCATTCTCGGTCTGCACGCCCATTTTTCCGGTAAAATCCGCGCGGGATATACTTCCTCCGATTTTCGTCAGGCCACCGACTTTATGGAAGAAAAGAAGTGGACCCCCGGCCGCCGCATCCGCTTCAGCGCAGGTTGGGGCACCCTGCTGACCAACGATTTTCGCAACTGCAATCCTCACGGCGGCGTAGATTTCAACCCGCTAAGCCTGGTCTGCAAGCTGAACGATGCCGACGGCCGCCCAGCCGTGAAACTTTCCGACAATTTCCAGAAGGCCCTGGGCCCGCGCACAGAAGTAGAGCGCTACCAGCGAGTGTTTGGCCTGGCGGGCGTCGCCGAGGCGCCGGTAGTAACCTAGCGAAATCGCAAGCTAACGTTTCCCCTCTCCCGCTTCCCGGCTCCGCAATTTCCCCGTCGTCACCCTCTACTGACAGCTTCTGCCTCGAGTCTTCGATTCGTAATACTCCACTCACCGTTCTGCAAAACGCTCCTGTTATCTCTATCTGGGCGCCGTGTTCGTCCTTTGGGCCGAACGAAGTGACCTGAACCGCGAAAGCATTCCGCGCAAATCCTAGCTTTTGGAGGTTTTCATGCCGTACCCCAGATTTCTCCGCACCTTGGGAGTGTGTGCCCTTTTCGCAGCAGCGGGCGCTTTCCCCGCACACGCCCAACAAATCAAGACCGTGTTCGTGATCGCGACGGAAAATCACAATTGGGCCCAACCGGCCAACCAGTTCACCGGCGGCATCCAGCAAATCTTTCAGAACCCCAACGCGCCCTTCATCAATAGCTTGGTCAACGGAACCGCGTCTGCCGTGATTAACGGCTCCATCGTCAACATCAGCGAACAGGTAGCCTATGCCACGGCCTACACCAACGTCTTAGCCACCGCCAGCGGCAACAACCCCCACATTCATCCCTCCGAGCCAAATTACCTCTGGGCGGAAGCGGGCACCAACTTTGGTGTTTTGAACGACGCTGACCCCTTCGCCAGCGGCAACAATCAGAACACCAACCAGCACCTCGTCACTTTCCTCACCCAGGCTGGAAAAACCTGGAAGTCCTACCAGGAAGATATTGACCTCGCCGTGGATGGCTCCGGGAATCTCACCAATGTTCCTCTGCCGCAGGCTCAGTGGACCGTGCCGATCACCAGCCATTCCGGTATCTTTGCAGCGGGCAATTTCAACGCTTTCAACGGCTCCAACCAGTTCAACTACGCAGCGAAGCATAATCCGATGGTGTTCTTCACCGACTCCAACGGCGGCAACGATTCCACTCCCGCGAATCCTCTCTCCTCCCAATACGCGCCGCTGCAACAGTTGTTCACCGATCTTGCGAACAACTCCGTCGCCGACTACAACTGGATCACACCGAACCAGTACAACGATATGCACACCGCGCTCACCGGCGGGTACAAAGGCCTGACCGGCGATGCGGCAAACATCAAGCAGGGAGACGACTTCCTCAGCCAGATCGTTCCCGTCATCATGGCTTCCGAGGCCTACAAAAACCACGGCGTCATCATTCTCTGGTGGGGCGAATCAGAACGCGATGGCGCCGCGGACCTCAACCCCGACGACCTCAACCACACCGTGGGCGAGATCGTCATCTCCGACCGCGCGCACCCCAACGTGAATGGCCTTCCCTATGCCAGCCCGGTCGCTTTCACTCACTCCTCTGACGTGCGCACCATGCAGAACATTTTCCGCACCGCCGGCCCCTATCTCGCCGACGCGGCCAACGCCAACGACCTCTCCGACCTCTTCAAGCCCGGCTCGGTTCCAAAGAAGCCATAAGAACCCAATCGGCTACTATTTCCGTCTGTAGATGTTTCGGCGGCGCAGGGATCACCAATCCTTGCGCCACTTTTTTCTGTATTAGCCAGCGGCAACCCCGGCGCGCAAAAAAAAAGAGCCGGCTCAGGATCTGAGCCGGCTCTTCTGGTCAGGGTAGGATTACTGCGGAGACGTTGATGAAGCGATCGGCTGCACGACAATCACGCCAATCTTGGTCCCGATGACTTCACCGGTGACGACCAGTTCCACTCGGCGGTTCTGCTGGCGGCCTTCGGAGGTGTCGTTGGACGCGATGGGCCGCGTCTTTCCGAAACCATGCGCTGTGGTCGAAGTTGCCGGCACACCTTGCTGGGTCAAGTAGCTGCGGACACCTTCGGCGCGCTGCTCCGAAAGTTCCTGATTGTAGAGTTCCGTTCCAACGCTGTCCGTGTTGCCTTCAACGGCAAGCCGCAGGGAAGGATACGCAAGCACGATGCCCGATATCTTGGCCAGCTTTTCGCGTGCCAGCGGGCGAAGTGTGTATTTGCCGGAGTCAAACAGCACGTCCGACATGTTGACGACCAGGCCGCGCGCGGTGTCGCGCGTTTCCAGGATCAGGTTGAACTGCTGAAGCAGGTTGGCGCGAAGCTGCTCGCGGTCACGCATGGCCTGTTGCAACTGAGCGTCGGAGGAGGCAGCGGCGGCGCGATCCCGGTCGGAATCGGCTTCTGCAACGTGTTGCTTGTGTTGCGCGTCGTTGCGGTCTCTTTCCGCGTCGGCCTGGGCTTCAGCCGATTGCTGGGCTGCAGCCTGAGCATTGTTATTCTGGCGATTTGCTTCGTTGCGCTCGTGATTGGCTTCGGCGCTGGCGGCTTCGGCGTTGGCGCGGCGTTGGGATTCGTCGTCCGCGCGGTTGTTCGCAGCGGCTTCACGTCCTCTTCCGGCCCGGCGTTCGCCCTCGGCGCGCTCTTCGTCCATGTGCTTCACGGAGATTTCCCGCGCGTCTTCCGCTGTCTGCACAACTTCGCGCGACACCGAAATCAGCGATTTCTTGTTTTCATGTCTGCTTGAGGCCATTGCATTCGCTTCGTTCAACTGGTGAACAGCCTTTTCATAGCTCACTGCGGCGTACCGGTCGGCGCCTGCGGATTTCGCAATGCGGACGGCGTTGCGTGCTTCGTAAAATTCCAGCGGCAACCGGGCGCTAATGATCACAGGATCAAAAGTGTAGCCCGTTGGAATGTAGCCGCCGCGGTCAATCAATTCATACTTGGCGTCGACGAACTCGGTTCCCCCGGCGGTATCCCGGCGAACGGAGTTTTCAAGCACCACCACGTTGCTGGGGCGCCGCACGGCGTAATAAGGTTCCGCGGTGACGATCAGCGCGAAAGCCTGCAGGTCCGTGGTCACGTCCAGCTTGCTGCGGTGGTTTTCGCCCACCAATACTTCACCAATATTTACCGGCCGGCCTTCCGGTGAAATTGCCCACAACACGTAGGTCAGGTATTCGTTGCCGAAATTCGTAGGCCTGCCCAGCCCGGAGAATTCAACTTCGATTTCCAAAGCCCCGCGTTTGCTTTCGACCTTGGCCTCACCTGCTGCGCCGGGCATCAAATCCGTGCCCTGGAAATCAATCTTTGTGGCGCCACTGCGGTGCTTGTAGCTGACCGCCTGCGTCGTACGGCTCACCACATTCATCCGATATTCCACCACTTGTTTGCGGGAGTCTTCCCGCACTTGCGACTCGGTCTGCGCTTGCGCAGAAACACCGAGCGCCATAACTGCCATCACTGTGATACTCGAAAGCTTGTACATAAGTCTCCTTCTAGAAATCTCGAGACCCAAGTATCACGGTTCCCAAGCCTCAATACTGTGCTGTTGTGCACGTTTGCAAAGAAACAGAAAAGAATTGAGTTCGGGGTTTCACCACACGGTGGGGTTAGGGGAAGCAAGCAAACCACAAGCTAACGCGTGCCCAACCACCTTCTTATCAGCAACCTGGCAAGGAACGGATTCAGGCGCGGGCGGTCGCAACGCCGCGCAGCGGAAGAAACGCAATCAGTGTGAAGATTCCCAGCGTGGTTCCAAACGGAAGGTCGGACACCGACAAAACGGCCGCCACCAGCGCCAGCGTGCGCCCCGGCCCTTGCTTTGCCACAAGTCCGAGTCCGGCAAAAAGCCCAATCAGCCCGCATACAAACGACAGCACCACGATGACCGCATAAAAAACGTGGAAATCCGCCATCAGGCTGAACGCATCCGGCACGCGGCCCAGCAGCGCTCCAAACATCACCGTCGCTGTCCCGGTATACACAATCAGGCAAATCCCCAGGATCAGCCGGAATATCCCATACACAATCCAGCAAACGCCCAAAGTCTGCCGGTAAGCACCCAGGTTGCCCGTTGCCGATTCTTCCAATGGCATTTCTGCCCCTCGATTATCCAAACTTCCCGGTTGATCTGTCCCCCGATTTGTACTTTATTCCGCGGCCCCCGTCTGTCCAGTTTGATACCCCTGCCTGCGCAAGCCTTTCCTGTTCGCACACCGGATGCTCGTCAGGACGTTTTTCGCCTCAACTCTTTTGGGGGAAAGTAATGGAAGGATTTGGTATGAAAATGGTCGGGGTGAAAGGATTTGAACCTTCGGCCACCTGGTCCCGAACCAGGAAATAAATCAACCTAAGTCGCTTTCCCGACGTCAATTGGCAATGGCAATTTTTAAGGGGCGAATTGCCAAAACGATCCTTATCATCAGGTGCGCTCCGTGAACTGGCATGAACCGAACGCGCGCAAGCGAATCAACGGCGAGTATCAAGGGCGTTCTTGCGTCAGCTTATGTGGAGATACAACAGCCTTCCAGGTGGTGGGGAGGGTGGCGGGACGTCGGTGCCGCCGGGGCTGCAGGCGGCACATGCGGATGAAATTCTTTCTCCAAAGTGTATACAACACGATTGCCTTCAAGGCTGGCATAAGCAATGCGCGCTCGGTGCTTGTTGCGGCCATCAATCCGCCAAGAGGCGCCTTCCTTCACCAAGCGCATCTCGTTCCTGTTTCTCCACCAATCGTTTAATTCCCGGGGAAGTGCAAACCACGTCTTCGATTGATCGCGACGCCGGGCAAGGCAAGCCAGAAGCTCGACATAAACGTCGCGCCCGCGCTTCTCAATGAGATAGTCCGGATGGACGATGAAACTAATCAGCCCGTTGTGGTCGAGAGTTGATTCGATCTGACGTTCCCAGAGATCTATTGAATACTGCCCAAGAATGTGAAAAAGCGTGTAGTCCTGCGTGGCTACGACCGGAATCTCAAGGATATTGCCAATGAAGTAGGGCTTTGCCGTACAACAGCCGCCGGGCTGAGGATCCAAGTGGCCGACGTTTGGCACGGACATGTCGTAGGAGTAGTCGAAAGCATCGTACCAGTCGAGATTGCGGTACAGAACGCCGGAACGATATCCAGCGGCTTGGAATCTTTTGCCGTAAGCGTTGATGCGCGCTACTCGGCGCAGAAATTCCTCGCGATCTTGGAACAGATTGCCATCGTGATTCAGGTCGTGTACGTTGATCTCGAAACCACGCCTTCGCAAAACTTCCAAGAAGTCTTCCGTGAGTTCGTAGCGACCCTCGGGAATCAACTGGAAAGAGGATTTGAGTCCGAAGGAATCATCCAGATCCATCACTGTCTCGCAAAAGTCGCGGCCGGCGGCGGTTTCCACGTCATGAGTCATGATGGAGCAGCTGGGAAGGCCATCTGGCCAGAACCAAATGAAAGGGACGCGTTCGCCGGAATTGGCGCGAATTACCGAAGACATCATCTGGTCGAATAAACGGTCAACAGTGTGATCAACGGGCCAGTTTGGAAACTGCTTCTTGTCCCAACCACGAAGGGCTGCACGCTGCAAATGCTTGCGAACGGAGATAGGAAGAAGCGGGCGAACTGCGTAATACGTTTTGCGACCAGCGGAGCGAGCGAATGATCTGAGAACCGGTTTGGGAGTAACGACGCTATAGCGTTCATAACGGAGGTTCTCAATGACCTCGTCCAGGTCGAACGGCAAATACACCGTGCTCTTCTCCACATGCGCGCGACTAAACACGTCCTCGAGGGTCCCGGAAGGCTTGCGCTGAGTTCGGCCAGAAGAGAGCTGGCCATAACAGATCAGGTCCGGGCCGAAGCGGAAAAAACCGGAGGACGGAGCGACATCCGCTCTCAAACGCAAGTCAACGTATGTAGGCGGACAATGAAAATATTCGAGAAATAATCTTTCCATTTGTCTAGACCCCAGCGCGGCGAATTTCCAACGGTCATTCCCCGGGCATTGCCCTTCCATCCGGCTCCGCTTGATACCAGCGGCGTCTCGAAGATGATTGCTGCTTCATCCATTCCTCTCACTCTACCAGCGCTCATTATCCGTAAATGGCGGGCCTTTACTGTACAAATGTGGACACCTGCTAAGCCCCAGTCTCGATTAACGCGCTTCCCGGCAGAGTGGGTCCTGGTGCTCAAGCTACCGGTTAATCCGACTTCAGACATGTTCACTTTTGGACAGACAGAGTTTGGGTGACAGTTATACCGTCCGGGTGAAAACTGATAGTCGGAAAGAGGCCCGCGATGGCTGTCTCCGGAGTGCCTCCGAGGTCGCTATCGCGGGCATTGATATTGATGAGAAGGCGTGTAACCACGCGAGCGTTGTTTGGAAATCACACCGGTGCCGGAAAAACAGGGGTAATCGTGGCGCTTGGATGCCGCACTTGTCTACAAGTGTGCAATATTAGACAGACCCAAGATTGCAATCACTATACCTCTGATTACTTTCCGAGGAAGAAATCAAAGACTGCCGCCGCGTGACCGGTTTAAGAGGCAGCGGAGAGCATGTTGGGCGGGCAGGTGGCCCAGGCTGGCTGAGCTTAATTTGTCCTCGCGCAAAAATTGCTTCGGGAATTGAGCGAGCAGTATCCGGCTAGTGAACTCTTTGCTTCGGAGTATGCCAAAGTATCGAGCCTGCCCGTACCGGCGGCCATGGTTCACTGACTTCTCTCTCCCTCTTTGGCGTAGCATTCGACTCCAAAACACATTGTCGCAGTTTTGGTTCTGTCTAGCGCTCTTGGACGGAAAACACGCTATTCGTGCTGGCGACGCTGATTTTGCTACCGCCGACGCGCCGCTATACTTTTTTGACGTTTGTTTGGCGTAAAGTATGTAGACTACGCTCGGGTTAAACGCCATGGCAAGCCGGTCGTCAGGGATATGGGCCCACGTCAAACGCACCCTATTGGCGGGACTCCAGGCGCGTTTGCGAACAGGGGCTCAGACTTACCAACTTCAGCCGGACCACGGCTCTCAGACGGAAACGCAAACCGTTGACTTTCTGGGACCTTCGACGTTGGCAAATATCCATCGAAGGCCGCCATCAGAATGGACGCCCTCTTTGAGGATGGGAGAACTCGTTGCAGGACGCTTCGAAATTCTGCGTTTTCTGAACAGTGGAGGAATGGGCGAAGTCTACGAGGCATGGGACTCCGATTTGAAAGAACGGATTGCGCTGAAAACGATTCGTCTGGACATTGCCTCAAGTCCCATAGCGATCGAGCGCTTCAAAAGCGAGGTAAAGCAGGCGCGAGCCATCTCACACGTGAATGTCTGTCGCGTGTATGAGGCGTTCAGCGACGAATTGACCTCCGGAGATCGCATCTGGTTTCTCACCATGGAACTTCTCGAGGGCCCGACCCTTTCCGAATACTTGCGGGAACATGGTCCCTTACCAGCAGCACAGGTTCTCGAGTTGGTCGAGCAGATGGCCAGTGGTTTGACCGCCGCACACGAGCTCGGCATCGTTCATCGGGATTTTAAAAGCAGCAACGTAATGCTCGTAAAGACAGGAGAAGGCCGGACGCGAGCAGTAATCACGGATTTCGGACTGTCATTGAAAATCTTAAGTGAGTTCGGCGATGGTCAGGCAGCAAGAGAAGGCACGCGGGCCTACATGGCCCCGGAACAAGAGCGAGGCGGTTATGTTGGCTTCGCCGCTGACGAATATTCTTTTGGCGTTGTGGTCTGCGAAATGCTCACCGGTCGCCTGCCAACCCGCCTTTTAAGTGACGGAAAAGTGCTGTTGCCCCAGGGCTTTCCGAGCCGGCGATGGGAAACGGTGGTCCAGCGCACACTGGAGTTTCTGCCGGCAGACCGCTTCAAGGGTATTTCTGATGTGGTCGCAGCGTTGAACCCGAAAGGGCTATCAAGAAGCGCGTGGATTTCGGTGGCGGCGTTTGCGTTAGCGATGGTGTTTATGGTTACTGCGCTCGTGATAGGAAAGCGCGAAGGTAGCCGGCTCGAGAAGGTCGCACAACTCACGCCCGGAACGGACTTTTCCCGCAGTCCAAGCATCTCCCGCGACGGCAAAGTAGTGGCCTATAGTTCGGATCGCGCAGAAGCTGGCAATCTCGACGTCTGGGTGCAATTCCTTTCCGGTGGGCGGCCCATGCGGGTTACTACCGATCCCGCCGACGATGGGGAAGCCAGCATCTCTCCAGACGGTGGCTCAGTGGTATTTCGCTCTGAGCGGGATGGCGGAGGAATCTACCTGGCAAAGGTATCGGGAGGAGGCGAGCGACTCCTGGTTCAGGGTGGCCGGGAGCCGCGGTTTTCGCCTGATGGACGCAGCATCGCCTATTGGGTAGGAGATCGCGACGCGACCGTGGCGTCGGGAAGATTGTTTCTACTCAAGCTGGAAGATAAAACCACCGAACGCCTGGCCGGGGATTTCCTGGATGCCCGTACACCGGTGTGGAGTTCCACGGGGGAATCCCTGCTATTCAGCGGCTGCCGCTCGGCAGATCAGCCCATGCCTGCGTGTTCGGAATGGTGGGTTGCCAGCCGGGATGGAAGACATATTCAGAGTACTGGAGTTTTGGCGTTATTGCGTAAGGAGCAGATCCTGCCGTTTGTTGTTGGCGGTTGGAGTCACAACACTTTATTGTTCAGTGGCAGAAGAGGATCGACGACAAGTCTCTGGGAACTCTCTCTCTCCGAGACCAATCCAAAACCAGTGGACGCTCCGCGACAATTGACCGCGGGTGATGCCAGGGAGGTAGCTGCCTCGATTGCCGATAACAACACAGTCGCCTTCGAACACTTTACCGGCGCACTTCACGTCTGGCGCATCGATGACGCTTCGAACCAAAAACCACTGGCACCGGCGAAAGTTACGCAAGATGCTGCTGTCGATATATCGCCGTTCGTTTCGCACAACGGGAACTGGCTAACGTTTTCGCGAGGTTCTGGAAACCAACGTGATATCTGGGTCAAGGACTTAAAGTCAGGGACGGAAGTGCCATTTTTCTCTTCCCTGCTCGACAAGCTCTACCCGATCATTAGTGACTCCGGGAAAACGGTCGCTTTTGAGCAGCGCGATGCTTACGTTCCTTCCATCTTCGCTTTTACCCCTGGTCAGACTCCAAGGCAGATCTGTGCCCCGTGTAGCGATCCCACGAGTTGGTTCGATGAAGACCGCGCGGTTTTTTACAGACAGGGAATGCCGTCGAAAATAAAGATGACGGATGTGAACACAGGAGAGTCGGAGGTTGTCCTAGAGGCACAAGATTTCTCGCTGGACGACGCATCATGGTCCCCGGAGAATCAACAATTGCTCTTTACCTCCACCGCAAAGGACGGCGGTAAGCAGGTTTTCGCTGTCTCATTTCCCACCTCTACGCGGCGGGTCATGGGCGAATGGACCCCCATTACGCCAAAATCGGAATTCAGTTACCGGCCACGATGGTCAGGCGATGGAAAGACCATATTCTATCTATCGACGCGCGACGGTTTTTCCTGTGTTTGGGGACAGTATTTCGACAAACGTTTGGGAAAGGCCACCTCAAAGCCGTTCCCAGTCATGCACTATCACAATCCTCGTTTTTCTCCTGCCAGGGTGGCAGAACGATCCTTTAACCTCTCCGTCGCCCAAGACGCCATTTATCTCAACGTCGGCGAAGCGAATGCCAGCATCTGGACGGCTGTGGTGAGACGCCCCGGTGTCCTATCGATTTTCGATCACTGGCGATAATTGCTTTTGAAAAATTGTTCGTATATATTTCCGGCAGAAAGGCGGCCGATTATGCCCAAAAAAGCACGGAGTAAGGCCAAGAAAGTCGGACGCGCACGCTTTGAAATCGAAGTCGGACAGAAGAAGCCACCAACAATAAAAGATGTGGAGCAGGCCATTAAGAAAGCACTGGCTTCCCAACCGACCGATCTCTTCAGCAGTAGAAAGACAGTGACCATCGTCGTCGAGGACGAGGGCGGCCACCGGGGTCCGAAACATAAATAAGGATTGAGCGATAGGATGTATATCAGCCTGGTTAGCGCTCCGACCATCACTGAGTTTTCGGACGCCGACGAGCTCAGCTGCGATTCTGTCTTAGAGGCGACCTCTGAGCCACAGCTCGGCATCTTGAGCCTGGCAGCGGTGCTCGAGGCGCGGGGCGATCGGGCTCGCATCACGAATCTGAACTGGGCCTATTTTGATCAGGTCCGCTCTGCGAACGGCGCCGCAATCGGTGATTTCTCCAAAGTCGCTGCGCGCAAAATCGTTGCGGACGACGCGGATGTTTATGGATTCAGCTCGCTTTGCAATAGTTATCCGCTGACGGTTCGAATTGCCGAAGCCCTAAAAGCTCTTCGGCCTCAAGCCCTCATTTTGTTCGGCGGACCGCAAGCGTCGGTGGTGGATCTTGAGACACTCGCGGCCTTTCCGTTCGTCGATTTTGTCCTGCGCGGCGAGGCGGAAATCACTTTGCCCCTGCTTCTAGATCAGTTGGTAGGCGAACGCCGGCTTGACCGGGTGCCTGGCCTCAGCTACCGTCTCGGACCAAGGGCACACCGCAACGCGAATGCTCCGGTTATCACGGACCTTGACGCGCTTCCAACCCCGGCCTATCACTTGACTACGGACTTGCAGGGCGCGCGCAGGGCCACGCTCGAATTAGGCCGAGGATGCCCATTTGCCTGCACATTTTGTTCGACCAACGATTTCTTTCGCCGCAACTTCAGGCTGCGCTCTCCCCAACGCGTCTTGCGGGACATGCGTATTATCTCCGCAAGGTATGGGATTCGTGACTTCGAGCTTGTTCACGACATGTTCACTGTCGACCGAAAGCGCGTGGTGCTTTTCTGCGAAGCTATGCTTGCGTCAGGGGAGGGCTTCACCTGGTCGTGCAGCGCGCGCACGGATTGCGTCGATGACGGCCTTCTTGAACTCATGGCCCGAGCCGGATGCCGCGGAATCTTTTTTGGCGTGGAGTCTGGCTCCGAGAGGATGCAAAAGATCATTGACAAGCATCTGGATCCGATACGCGCCGAGGAAATTATCGATCTGACCGAACGACACGGAATCCGAAGCACCGTTGCCCTCATAACCGGCTTCCCCGAAGAGAACCGCGACGATCTGCGAGACACCATGCGCGTCTTCATGCATTCAACGCGTTGCCCGAGTTCGCATCCGCAGTTGAACCTTCTCGCACCTCTGGCGGCTACACCTCTGTATTCCAGCCACAAGCACGACTTGTTTTTGGACGAGTTTTGCTCCAGCATGTCGCACCAGGGGCACTACCAGAAAGAGGCTGACCTGAGGTTGATCCGCACGTATCCGGAGATCTTTCCGAACTTTTACACCATTCCCACGCCCCACCTGGATCGGACTTACCTGATCGAGCTTCGAGAGTACGCGTTGATGGCCGTTGAGCGTTTTCGCTGGCTCTTGACCGCTGTGGATCAAGCAACGTCCGGCATACTGGATTTTTTTGGACAGTGGCACATCCATCGTTGCTGGTTACGACCGACACTCGCCGGCCCCGAGTTGCGTCACTACTATCGCACCGAGAACTTCCAAAGGGACTTTCTCTCGTTTGTCGGCGAACATGACGCAGCCAAAAGACCTGCTCTGGCCGCATTGTTGGATTATGAGCGAGAGCGGCGGCGCACCGATATTGCGAAATCGACTTTGGCCCCTTGCGGCGAAGTCGTGCCACACGGAAACGCGCTTCAGCCCGCCGATAGACCACGGAGGAAGGAGCGCGTGACCGTCATCGAGCTTGCCTACGACATCCAATCACTTGTGGACGCGCTGAAGGTGCGTGCCGAACCGTTCTGGAAAAGAGGCCCGCATTTCTACATCACACGTGAAGTGTCGGCCGGAATTGACCGTTTGGATCAGGTATCCGATTGGATGGCTGGTCTTCTCCGCCTCTGCGATGGCGAACGAGATGTCAAGGATATCGTGGAAGTCTTGTCGGCCAAGCTTTCCGGGATCGCGAAGCCTCAGCGTGGTTACGTTTGTATGCGGCTACTAGCCGGAGCCCAAACGAACGAGCTGATTGATGTGTATCGAAGCTCTTCTGCGATTTGATTTCTGGTGTTGAGAAGGCTCGCTTTCTGCCTCACCCGCCGTTTGCGCGAAGCGCGGAAGGCTTCCGGCAGGCATGATTTGAATCCCTGTGTTCTGTAAAGGATCTCTCCGGACCGTACAGAATTGAAGTGGTCGGGGCGAAAGGATTTGAACCTTCGACCTCCTGGTCCCGAACCAGGCATCTGAATCCCATAAACGCTTTATCTGGCGTCGCTTACGGGACAAGAAGCGTTATTTCCCCCCTCTTAGTTGTACCTAACTTGTACCTACTTCAGTGGATGTGGCCGGGACCGAACCGGCGACCCCCTGCTTGCAAAGCACAAAACTCTGCTCCAACAATTCCACTGGAAACTTTAACTACTAACCTTTCCAACAAATCGGGGAACCTGCTTTCGCTCAAAAGCTAAGCCGAACGGAATGAAAACCTTGGATTCTTGCACAGTTGGTGCACAGTCGAAGTTACGTCCGAAGCTTGGGAAGCTCTGAATAAAACTCTGAAAGCGATTGATCTGGCGGCACTTAGTTTCTCGAGCGAAGGCCTTAATTGGAAACCAAATGGAAACTGAAAGCACTTCCAAATTGTGCTGACTTTGCATCCCCACCTTAGGCAACGCATTGGCAAAGCAAGATGCGTGCCGCGCTCTGTGTAAAGGCGACCTGGAGGGGCGGCGGTTTGACAATTCACCCTTACCTATCCGCACGGACCGATTTTCGTATGTTTTGTTTGTGTTACGACCTTCCCATTTGCGCTGAAACACCCCTATTTGCAGTCTATTGTTCAGCAACTGTTCAGCAAGGAGATGACTAACTTTCTTTGAAGCGGAGCCCTTGCCGCTTCGAAACGGGGACCCAGTTGGGAGCGCGCCTGCCTTGGGCGCACGACGCTCGACTCTAACAACTCCTTCCACTACTACTAACTAACGTTTCCAACAAATCGTGGAATCTGATTTTCGCTCAAGCGGTGAATGCCGCGATCGGCCGGGTCTGTCTCTTGGAGCGCGACGCCTCCGAATTCAGAGAGGGTCGCGGCAATCAATGAACTTGCACGGCATCTTCGCAGGCGGCGGTGCAGAGTGCGGCGCGGTCTCTTCGCCGCTGATTAAGCCGAAGGCGAGCAGGCAAGCCGCGAATGCCACGCATGCTGCCACGAGGGCCGCCGACGCGAAGCCGGCCCCATAGGCCGCCAGCGCCACGGAGCGCAGCGGCCCGCGCACGCCGGGCGGTGCCGCCGCCAGCAATCCGGAAAGATCGCCCGATGTCACACGAGCAGC
>Ga0210394_10002677_pt1 | contig 24022 bp, 19 predicted proteins | sample IncBWC12MmetaG_FD_160121 | JGI IMG/M metagenome (GOLD analysis project Ga0210394, IMG submission 160121) | Forest soil microbial communities from Barre Woods Harvard Forest LTER site, Petersham, Massachusetts, United States - Inc-BW-C-12-M | ecosystem: Environmental > Terrestrial > Soil >... | reverse complement strand
GGGTTTTTTAAATACTCGTCAAGCTCAGCTTTACAAGCATCGTAATCAACTCCAAAACGTAAAAGAGCTTTTGTAGCCACGTTATCGTTATCTTTTAAAATACAAAGCAATAAATGCTCGGTACCAATTTCAGTAGCTTTAAAAAGCTTTGCTTCTAAATAGGTTAGTTTCAATGCGCGTTCTGCTTGTTTTAGTAAAGGTATATTAGCTAGGTTACTTACTTTACGAGTTGGCACCGAAATTGATTGCTCAATGCTTTTGCGCAATTCAACAGTGTTCACGTTCATGTTTTTAAGTAGCTTAAGTCCAAGTCCTTCGCCATCTCTAATCATACCAAGCATTAAATGCTCTAGCCCTATATAATCGTGCCCCAAACGCAGTGCTTCCTCTCGGCTGTGATTTATCACTTCTTTAACACGGGGCGAAAATTTTGCTTCCATAAGTTTTATATTTTGTTAGTACTAAGTTACAGATTTTGTGCCAGTTTCAAAAGTAATGTTCAAAACCCTTAAAATAGGGCTCAGAATTAGTATTTTTCAACATCTAAAACGGTCTAAATGTTGATAAGTATGTTGTGCTAATTGCCTCATTTTTCGGTACTTTCACACCTCTATTAAAAATAAATAGATTAATAAAAGAACGCATTTTTTTAGGTTTTATTGTAGTATGACAAAACAGCTTAAAGGCATGACATTCTGTAACTTTAATAACATAAAATAAACTTATAACTGAACATGGCAGACGGAGAAAAAATTATTCCTATTAACATTGAAGATGAAATGAAAACAGCCTACATCGATTATTCGATGTCGGTTATCGTATCACGTGCCTTACCCGATGTAAGAGATGGTTTAAAACCCGTGCATCGTCGTGTACTTTACGGCATGCTTGAGCTGGGTGTTATGCATAATCGTCCGTATAAAAAATCGGCTCGTATTGTGGGAGAGGTTTTAGGAAAATATCACCCACACGGTGATACTTCGGTTTACGATACTATGGTGCGTATGGCACAAGACTGGAGCTTGCGTTACCCTTTGGTTGACGGACAAGGAAACTATGGGTCGGTAGATGGTGATCCACCTGCTGCTATGCGTTATACCGAGGCACGTTTGAAAAAAATTGCCGAAGAAATGCTAAACGATATTGAAAAAGATACGGTTGATTTCCGCCCGAATTTTGATGACTCGTTAACCGAGCCTACTGTGCTTCCTTCTCGTATACCAAACTTATTAGTAAATGGTGCATCGGGTATTGCGGTTGGTATGGCAACTAACATGGCGCCACACAACTTAACCGAAATTATTGATGCTTGCTGCGCTTATATTGAGAATAACGATATTGATGTAAAAGGTTTAATGGAGTTTGTAAAAGCTCCTGATTTTCCTACGGGTGGAATTATTTACGGATACGGTGGTGTTAAAGATGCGTTAGAAACAGGGCGTGGTCGTATCATATTACGTGCTAAAGCCATTATAGAAAACCATAAAGACCGTGAGCGCATTGTTGTAAACGAAATTCCGTATCAGCTAAATAAAGCTGAAATGATTAAACGTCAGTGGGAACTTTGCGAAGACAAAAAAATTGAAGGCATTTCAGGAATTCGCGATGAAAGTGATCGTGATGGAATGCGTATTGTGTATGATTTAAAACGCGATGCTTTATCAAACGTTGTGTTAAACAACTTATATAAACACTCGCAGCTACAAACCTCATTTTCAGTAAATAACATTGCTTTAGTAGGTGGTCGTCCGGTGATGTTGAACTTGAGAGATCAAATTCATCACTTTGTAGAATTTAGACATGAAGTGGTTGTACGCCGTACTAAATACGATTTAGCGCAAGCCGAAAAACGTGCTCATATTTTAGAAGGTTTAGTAATTGCCATCAATAACATTGATGCGGTTATTAAAATCATTCGCGAAAGCGAAAGCCCTGATTTAGCTCGTGAAGAGTTAATGAGCAGCTTCAAATTATCCGAAATTCAGGCACGTGCCATTTTAGATATGCGTTTACGCGCCCTTACCGGACTAGAGATTGGTAAATTAAAAGAAGAGTACGCTGAGTTAATGAAACACATTACGCACCTAAAAGAAATTTTAGCCGATGCGGGCCTTCGTATGAAAATTATTAAAGACGAATTAATTGAAATTAAAACCAAATACGGCGATGGTCGTAAAACAGAAATAGTTTACAGTGGCGACGATATCAGTATGGAAGATATGATAGCTGATGAAAATGTTATCATCACCATATCACACATGGGTTACATTAAACGTACATCGTTAGATGAATATAAATCTCAGCGTCGTGGTGGCCGTGGCTCTCGTGGTTCATCTACCCGCGATGAAGATTTTATCGAACACATGTTTACCGCATCTACCCATAACTACTTGTTATTGTTTACCGAGCAAGGCCGTTGCTTCTGGTTAAAAGTGTATGAGATACCTGAGGGTAACAAAACATCAAAAGGACGTGCTATACAAAACCTGTTAAGCATACCGGCAGATGATAAAGTAAAAGCATACATAAACATTAAGTCTTTAGAAGACGAGGAGTTTATTAAAAACAACCACATTATACTTTGTACCAAAAACGGTGTAATTAAAAAAACAACGGTAGAGGCTTATTCTCGTCCGCGTGCTAATGGAATAAACGCCATTACTATACGCGAGGGTGACCAACTATTAGAAGCTGCTTTAACCGACGGCAAAAACGAAATAATGATTGCTACCAAGCTGGGCAAAGTATGTCGTTTTAACGAAGCCAAAGTGCGCCCAATGGGCAGAAACGCATCTGGAGTACGTGGAATTGATTTAAACGACGAAGAAGGCGGAAATAACGAGGTTATCGGCATGGTGTGCATAAACGATATGAGCGCCAACATACTTGTGGTATCAGAAAAAGGATACGGCAAACGTAGCGATATTGAAGAGTACCGTGTAACTAACCGTGGTGGTAAAGGGGTTAAAACAATTAACGTAACCGATAAAACCGGAAACCTGATTGCCATTAAAACCGTTACCGATGCCAACGACTTAATGATTATTACTAAAGAAGGCATAACCATTCGTATGGCGGTTAGTGCATTACGTGTTATGGGGCGTGCAACGCAAGGGGTGCGTTTAATTAATATTGATGAGTCGGATGAAATTGCGGCAGTAGCCAAAGTTGACCACGAAGATGAAGAAGAAATGATAGAGGGTGAAAACGGTGTAACACCAACCGATGGTGCAGATACAACACCTATGGCAGAAACAGACACTACCGAAACACCCAGTGCTGAATAAATAACAACAACAATTAACTATATACAAAAGAGCCTTGCAGAAATGCAGGGCTTTTTTGTTTCCTGTCACCGCGAGTGTAACGAGAAATCTTTTTTATATCTTTAAAAAAACTTTACATGGAAACCTGGGTTATATACGCTATATTATCAATGGTTTTTGCCGGACTAACATCTGTATTGGCAAAATACGGTTTACAAAACATTAACCCCGATTTAGGTTTAGGAATAAGAACTACAACCATATTTTTTCTTATTACCTTATTTAATGTTGCCACCAACAAGTTAAAAGACTTTCCATTACTAACCCACAAACAACTTGTTTTATTAGTTTGTTCAGGCATTACAACAACTTTTAGCTGGATATTTTATTACCGTGCCATGAAAGATGGACCCGTATCTTACGTAGCGGCTATTGATAAAGCCAGTATAGTAATTACATTGGTGTTATCCTTTATATTACTTAAAGAACCCATGAGCCCTAAAATAATTATAGGAGCTACACTTATATTTGTTGGCATGTTAGTGCTAATATGGAAATAAGCATATAGCATCTCGGTTATTTAAATTGTAACCGTATTAAACCTTTATTTGGGATTAGATTATTTGCAAATAAGGTTACTCATCCTTTAACAACACACTACAATCAACTTTTTCACCGTACCGATAGCAATTGCTTTTGTCCTTGCCATCTTGCGAACCTTCAATATACTTAAATGTTTTTGCATCGGCACCCTCAATTATTTCATCATCGTAATAAACATTGTTTTTATCGATGGCATAGTTATAATCAAGATACTTAAAAGTAGCATAGTCAATATAAGGAACTCTTTTACCTTTAAAAAAATACGATTTATTGTCTTTAGCCCACTCCCAATTAACAATTTCGAATGTATTAGGGTCTGCACCCTCAATTATAGTATCGTTGCTGTAAACGTAGTTTTTGTCTTTTCTAAAACCATGACCAAGGTTACCTGATTCTTCTGCAGCTTTTAAAGCTTTTTTATTTTCTTGTATGTTATTATATATAGTTTTAATGCCACTTATCCCACCCATAAATTGTAGAATAGCAATTATAAAAGTTAAACTCAGTAGTAGGGGTAAAGCAATAGCAATGGCTTTGTATTTTAAATAAAGCTTTAAGTTAAGCCTCATTATAAAAAACAGGTAAAAGGGATAGGCGTTTACGGCTAAAAACACAGCAAATGTTACTATAAAGTTTTGGGGATTATCGAAAAAGAAAATAGTGCTAAAAAACACAAGTGGCCATATTAAAACTGGTAATAAAAAGCCAAAGTTTAAAACCTTAAACCATACAGGCACTATAGGTTTATCTTCTATCATACTTTAAATATACTAATTAACTGGTACAAGGTTTAGTTCAGTATACCAAAACCCATACCCCGTACCAGTTATTGTAATTAAATTATTATATATTCATCTATATAAAGTGGTACAGTTTTCGGTTTTCCTATACACTTCTTATACCCTGTACCAGTTGTTTTATATTTATTATTATTATTTGATTGTATAACTGGTACGGGGTATGAGAAACCATATACAAAATTGTACCTTGTACCAGTTTGTAGTACTTAATCATTACATATATACTTATAAAAAATGGTACAAGGTACGATGAGGGGGTATACTAAATAGAAAGTTGTACCAGTTTATAACTCTGTATTAGCTGAGTTGTTAAGCCTCCAGTTGATAGAATACTTAAAAAAAGTATCTTTAACGGCTATTACTAAAAATGGAAAACTCAAACAACCTGTCCTTGGCTATTAAGTCTGTTTTTACCGGAGGCGCCATTTTAACCTATACTAAAAAAAATAGCTTTCTGCTTTTTATACTGCCTTTGGTTTACGGCATATTTGCATGGTTTTTTTATTATCAGGGTGTAAACTTTTTTACCACCTATGTAGATTCTACTTACATATACTTAGTAAACGGCCTAAACATTGCCAGCGGGCATTTTGATTTGGGACATTACGATAACCCCGGTACAACAGCCCATTGGCTGGCTGGCATTGTGTTTTACATTACACACCTATTAGTTGGTAACGGCAATATAGTTGAAGATGTACTTAACCGACCTGAATTTTATTTACGTGTTGCCGCTATTGTTTGTATTGTTTTAATAGTGCTTAGCACTTATTTTGCTGGCCTACTTATTGCCAAAAAAACAGGTAATTATATTACGGCTTTCTTTTTTCAGCTTATAGTTGTTAGCTCTTATTTAAATGTAATATACATGATTAGGGCAAGTCCCGAATATATTATAATAGTGACACTCCCTTATTACTGCGCTTTTTTATGGATGCTGAGTTATAAAAAAAGTGAAGTACCGGGGTTTACTATTAGCATAAAATCGGTTTTGTTTTTAGCGTTTGTAACAGCGGCATTAGTTGTGGCTAAAATAACCTGTGTGCCTTTTTTACTGGTTCCTTTCTTTTTTATAGATAAGCTGAAAAAAATAATACTGTATATAATCAGCACCGTAGTTTTTGGCTTGCTTATACTGTACCCGGTTTGGAATAATTTTGGCAACATGTACAAATGGTTTTTTGGCATGGCAACCCATTCTGGCATATACGGTAGTGGTAAAGAGCAAATTATTGATAAAGCCGAATACATAAAAAGTTTAAAATTAATTTTTACTAATGAGTGGTTTTTTACCATTGGGTTTATATTGGTATCTGTTTTAGTAGTAGCCGGTTTGTTTACCAAAAAATGGAAAAACAGTTTTTATAAACTAACACTGGCTTTTTGGTTGGTTATAGTTTTACAAATACTATTGGCTGCCAAGCATTATAGTGCCCATTATTTAATTGCGGCACAGGCTGTAACTATTCCGGCAGTTTTAGCGGGGTTTGTTGCTTTGCCGCAATTTAAATTAAACAAAATGGCAGTTGCACTTATGTTAGTGCTAAGCACCGGATTTTTACTGTATAAGTTACAAAATTATGCTACCGCTTTTATCGATGGTAATAAGCAATACATATCGAGTGTAGGGGCTGCCAAACAATTTGGTAATATGCCTAAAATATATACTACGGGTTATACCGAGAGTTGTTTTGTTGAATCGGCACTTTCATTTGGTACAGCTTATGGCGGCGATGGTTTTGAAGAAGGACGTCAGTATTTAAGAAAAAGATACCCTACATCTTTTTTATACGAAAGAATCCCGAACAAGTTGTATTGCTTTTTAAAAGAAGTTCCATCTTCAACTATTTTTGAAAATTATCCCGAAGTGCTGGTAAATTTTTTACGACAAGATGAAGCCAGTGAAAAAAGTGCACTTGCCGGCATTACAGAAGAATATAAATTTGCCGTAAAAAATATAGAGCATGCCAGAGCTAACCCCGAAACCGGAGAGAATTTTTATGTAATACATACAGATACTGCTTTGGCAAAACGACATTATACCCAAATAGTGACTGTCAATTTTGATTTTGAAAAAAACACAGTCGATAAATCTAATTTTTTATCAGCCGCCGGCTTAGATACGTGTGGTGGAGCTGATGCAAGTTCGAAAGAACAATTTACGTCGGCAACTACATCGCTAAAAGCAAGTCCTAAAAACCAGTATGTCGGTTGGACAACCTTTGACATGAAGCCTGGCGAAGGACTTGAAATAACAGTAAACAGGCGTACCGAAGATGAAGTAGGCGGAATTTCTTTATCGATGGCAAACGATAAGAGTTTTGAAAAAGCCAGTGAGGATGTTGTTGCCGATTTGGGCAATGGCTGGAAAAAAATACGATTGAAAACACGAATACCAAATAATTCTCCGGGTGGTAAAGTGGGGCTTTGCTTTTTTTACTTTGGTACTAAAACTTGCTACTTTGATGATTTATGCATTAAAATACTAAAGGAGTAACTATTTCCAATAATGCTGCATTAAATCAGCTACCCAAATGGGTTGTTTAATTTCGCCTTTGGGCTGAAACTCCTTAAACACAGGTTTTATATCTAACACAGGGGTGCCATCAATGGCATCTAAATATTTTACTTTAAGGGTACGGCCGTTACGCTCTAAAAGCTCAACCGTGCAAAGTCCTATACTATTAGGGCGGTCTTTTTTACGTTGCGCAAAAATGCCTACTAAGGGGTAATTAGGGTTACCCCTTGGTCTGCCCGAAAACACCATGTCCTTACTATCAACTTTATTAAAGTAGTATATAATCTCCAGGTGCGAAAAATCGGTAATGCTTTCAAGCGCCTCAGCTGGTATATGTTCAGCCAATTCAATTTCTGCAACAACAGCACCCCAATAATCATCAGTTGGTGTGGTGCGCGAGTTTTTTACAGTTGCAATAGGGGTGAGGGTTATTTGCATGGTTTTATCTATCTTATCTTCCTTCCTGTTTTTTTTCTATATTATCTATTATTAGGCTTTCTATTTCAGCTATATTTTCAAAACCATTGTAATTAGAGAAACTAAGATTACATCTTGGACAATTTGCTCTGCTTGCTCTCCAATCATCTTGATACATTAATTTTGTATTACAATTAGGGCAGTAAGGTCTTAAATTACTTACGGTAATTTTATTATATCTATCAATATTCCAATCCCATTTCCAAAGCCATGCTTTTAAGCGGTCTTCTTTATAATCTAAATAAGAAGGAGGTTCAAATTTTGGTTTAAATAATTTCTTGATGAGCCAAAGAATTATAATAGCGGAAATAATAACCCACACTGATATACCAAAAGTTAGAAATGATAATAAACTATGGTATAAAAAACTAATTACTGTTTTTAAAGTAGATAAGACTGGTAATTTTTTTACAAAATCAACAATCCCCGTTGTAATTGCACCAATAACCGCGGCAATAATTGCAATCCATAATTGGTTATTTTTTGTTTTTTTCATTTAATTAAATAGTAACTATAAATCTATCCCAAATATAACCAAAACCAACGCTTAAACATTTAATTATTAAATTAGTGCCATGTTATCGTTTACCGAAGAGAATTATTTAAAAGCCCTGTACCGCTTAACGCAAGATAACCCCGATGAAGAAGCCGGCACAAGTGAGCTGGCTACTAACTTAGGTGTTAAAACAGCTACGGCAAACGATATGCTTAAAAGGCTGAAAGAAAAAAAGCTGATTGATTACGAAAAGTACGGGAAGATAACCCTTACCGCATCGGGTAAAAAAAGTGCCCTAAAAATTATACGCAAGCACCGCCTGTGGGAAACCTTTTTACACGAAAAACTAAATTTTGCCTGGGATGAAGTACACGAAGTTGCCGAACAACTTGAGCACATACAAAGCGAAAAGTTGTTAGAGCAACTGGATAGTTTTTTAGGTCACCCGCAATTTGACCCACATGGCGACCCTATACCCGATAAAAATGGTAAAATGCCTACGCTAAAAGCCATGCCTTTATCAGCAGCACAAGCAAACAAAAAGTACAAACTGGTTGGGGTGTGTAATCACTCGGTAGCGTTTTTGCAGTTTCTTAATAAAACAGGTTTAACAATTAACAACAGCATTGAGGTAAAAGAAATTCAGGCTTTCGATAAATCAATGACGGTTGTAATAAACAACAAAACACAAACCATGTTAAGCAATGAGGTAACTCAAAACTTATTGGTGATGTAATTATTCAATCTTAGTTTGTCATTTCGAAGGAGGCACTACTGAGAAATTCGTATTAGTTTAAAATACAGATTTCTCCCTGAGGTCGAAATGACAGGGAGGAAAAATTAACTAAGCATTCTGCAATAGGGTAGCGGCTACTTCACTTAAACTTTCAAAACAATAATCAATTTTATCGTCAGTTACTTTTTCAGGGTGAATGTAAATGGTTACCATGCCTACATTTCTTCCAAACTCCATATCACTCATAGAGTCGCCTACCATAACCGATTTTTTAAAATCAATAGTTTTAAAATCTTCTTTAGCTTGCATAGCCATACCGGTATTGGGCTTGCGCCAATGGTGGTTATCGGCTGCCAGGTGTGGCGAGAAATAAACTTTATCAATTTTTCCCTCGTGCTTTTCAATTTCATCAACCATGTAGTGGTGTATGATGTTTAAATCGTTTTCGGTATAAACACCTTTACCAATGCCTTGTTGGTTGGTTACCACCACAATTTTACCAAACAAATCGGTAAACGTTTTTATAGCCTCAGGTACTCCATCAATAAACTCAAACTCCGAAAGAATTTTCACGTAATCGTCTTCCAGGCGTTTATTTATAACTCCGTCGCGGTCTAAAAACAACGACCAGGTTTTATCAATATTTAAATGTTTTAAAATCATGTTGCGCTTGTTTATAATCTGTAGGTATACCAATGTCTATAAAATAACTCTCGTAGGTAAACCCATAAAAATTTAGTGTATTCAGTTTCTTTTCAAAAAAATCTTTTTCAATCGAGAAGTTTTTTGCAGCAGGTGTTTCATCCATAAACACATCACGACTCAACATATAAACTCCTGCATTTATGGTACCCGGTGTTTCGTGCCCAGTTTTCTCGCTAAAACCTTTAATCATATCAAGCTCGCCCAAAGCAATTGTGCCGTAGCGTGCCGCGTTAGGCACATGGCGCAGGGCTAAAGCAGCATCGCCCAACGAATCGGAATACAGGTTATAAAACGACAGTAAATCAATATCAAAAAACGAATCGCCGTTTAGCACCAGCACATCATTTGTTTTACACTTTTCCATGGCTAACCTAATACCGCCACCTGTACCCAAAGGTTCTTTTTCAACCGAATAAACAATTTCCATGCCCGAAAAATTGTTGCTGTAATGCTCCATTACTTTATCAGCCAAATAACCAACCGATAACACCACACGTTTAATGCCGTAATGCGCCAGGTACTTTAGCAAATAATCTAAAAAAGGTTTTTGGTTAACGGGCGCCATTGGTTTGGGTACATCAGTAACCACCTCACGCAAGCGCGTGCCAAAACCTCCGGCAAGTATAATGGCCTCTTTAAGCATTATGGGTGAGGAAATAAAGTAGTTTCAACCAACTCACAAATGGTGTGGCCAAATAACATGTGGCACTCCTGTATGCGTGGTGTATCTTTAGATGGAATGTTTACTAAATATTTGCAAGCATCTTTCATTTTGCCACCGGTTTCTCCGGTAAAACCAACCGTTACCATCCCAATTTCGTTAGCCACGTTTAAGGCTTTAATAACGTTAGCCGAATTTCCGCTGGTAGATAAACCAATAAGCACATCGCCTTTACGACCCATAGCCCTAACCAAACGTGCATAAATTTCATCGTACGAATAATCGTTAGCTACTGCCGTAATGTAACTGGTGTTAACATGCAGGGCTTCGCTAAACAACGGCGGACGATCGTAATAATAACGACCACTTAACTCAGCCGCCAGGTGTTGCGAATCGGCAGCCGACCCACCATTACCACACCACAGTACTTTACCATCGTGCTTATAACAGGTTACAATTTCATTCGTTATTTTTTCTATGGTAGCCAGTATCTCTTTATTACTAAGTAAAGATGTTTTAAGGGCTATAGATGTTTGCAGTTTTGATTTTATCTGTTCAATCATATTTTTACGAGGATATAAATATAAGCAATGTTTGCTTAGTTGATGCTTGTTAAAAAGGCCACCAGTTAAATTCTTCTTCGCCCAAAAACACCCCATCAGAAAAAACTTTTACAACAAAGGTTTCAACTTTAGTTGCCATGCCGCTTAGGGCTTTACCAGTTTTTAAATCGAAATGATAACGGTGTATGGGGCACACAATGGTGTTTTGCTCGTTACAATAACCGGCACTTAAGGGGTAACCATTATGCGGACATTTATCTCGTACCGCATAAAAACCATCGCTGCCATGTACTAAACAAATTTTTTTGCCAAAGGCAGAAATAGAACTTGTTTTTAAATAAGCAACGGAGTTTTTCATTTCTTCTTCGGATGAGAAAATTTTAACCCACCTGTATTTTTTTTCTTTAGGGTCTTTACTCATCTTTAAAAGTTGAAATGGGTTATTTACTAAAACGGTGTAAAGCTCAAGCCCACCATAAAGTTAAAGCGCTGGGTAGGATATTTATCCCAACGGTAGTAGCGGTAGTTGCCAATGTTATTAAAGCTAACCCAAAACGACAGCATTTTGGTATAACGATACTCGGCACCTAAGTTCATATCAACAATGCCAGGTAGTTGTGTAGCTTGTAACACTGTTACACCACCGCTGTTAACTTGTTGCTGTGCCCATTGTGAACCAATGGCAAAAATATCAGCCTTTAAAATTATTTTGCTCTTTAAATTGTAGTTAGCTGAAAAAGTTATATCATATGCCGGCTTGTGCCAAGGTTTAACGTTGCTGGTATCAATAATTTTGTAGCCATAGTAATTGCCTTTAGCTATAAAGGTTAGTTTTTCTTTAAACTGATATTTTACCTGCGCATTTACATTTAGGTAATTAGTGTTCATGTAAATTACTTTGTAACGGTTAGCAAACGCATTATCGCTACTGGCATTATAATCTGCTAAAAAGTAAGCCATGTTATTATAACGACCATAAAGTACTTTAGCATCGTACGATAAGTTTGAACTCAAAGCACCACGCAAACCACCAAATAAACTTAACGCGTTATCCGTATTTTTATATGGAAGTGTGCTTAACATAAACGGATTAGTAGTTGTTAAACTACGATAGCTGTTTTTAGTTAAACCACCATCAACACCCGCATAAGGAATAATGATACTTTGATACACATCGTAATAAATATTTAAACGTGGGTAGAAATAATATTTTGTACCCGTGGTGTTAAAGTTATCAAGCACACCTTCAACACCAATATCGCCTTTCCATTTTTCGCCACCGGCTTTAAAGTACGGGTTTACTTTAACTATGATGTTGTTTACCGTATCGTGTGCGCTGTGTGTGCTATAATAATCAACTGAAGCCAGTACATTAAAACTCTCTTTATTAATTTTTGTGTTTAATAAGGCATCGGCAAAAATGTTGTTTTCGTAGGTGTTGTAATGGTCGCCGTAGTTATAATAGTTTAAATGTATATCGTGGTTTATTTTACCTGCCGTATCGCCGTAATGACTTTGCAAACGTAGCTTTCCTTCAAAGGTTTGAAAAATTTGTTTGTACAGACTTCCGTTATCATTTTTTAATGAATCGGCAAAACCATAATAGTGCATGCTATTACGACTATAATTAAAATCGGCACTTAGTGTATGTTTTTTGTAAAATTTTTTAGCGTAGATGCTTGCATTGTCGTCAGAGAAATCAGTTCTGCCTAAACCGGTAAACTGCGCGTATGATGATAGGTGATTATAACGCACACCCCAAGCCATATCTTTATTACGCAAACTGTTTAAAAACAAATCAACAAAAGGCATCGTATAATTACCCATGCCAACTTTTAGTAACGATTGATACAATTTAGATAATGGTTCGTTAACCATTTTAGCAGGTTCAATTTGCGAAGTTTGATAACTTGTTTTGTATGGAATGCCCGGAGTGGTATAAGTTACATCGGTAATTTTTTTAACCGTGTCAACAATTTCGGGTTGGTCGGTTTGCTTTACAGCCGCATCTTTAATTACGGGTGTAAAGTTACTTTCGTTGGTAAAAGTTAATTCGCCTAAAGGATTTTGCGAAACACCTTTACTTGCCACACCTATTAGTGCCCCAAGTAAAATATAGCTATGTAAACGAAAACGCATTTTATTTAGGTTGAATAGGGTTAGTATTTAATGAATCAACTTTTTGAGGGGCAGGAGGTGAATCCAACTTCACATCGTTTCCTTTATTCTGAAACTCAATTTGCATCTCCGGTTGCTCTTGTTGTTTTTTAGCTTCTTCAGCCGCTTTTTGTTTATCTTTTATCTCCTGTAATTTTTGAGTAGCCATATCCGTGTACTCTTGTTTATCGGCATTATCAATTACACTTTGTAAAATAACTTCAGCATTATTGGTTTCATTTTTTGCTACATACACATCACTCATTAATAGCATGGCTTTGGTGTTCCAATCGTTAGTAGAGTAGTTGTAAGCAATTAAGGTGTTTATGGTTTTCTCGGTTTCTTTCAGTTCTTTTTTCTGAAAATAAATTAAAGCCATATAATAATAAGCCTCAGCACCCGATTCGTTTTTAGCATTTTTTACTAAATATTGGAAATCAACCACCGCTTCATCTCTGCGGTTTGTTTCGTATAACGATTTTGCTTTTAACTGATGTGCCTCTGCTAATTGTTGTTGGGTAATTTTATCGGTGTTCATTACTTTGTTGCAGGCATCTATACAAGCGTCGTAATTTTTAGTGTAAAAAGCGCAACGCATAGCACCCAGTTTAGCTGTTAGTTTATTTTGTGCAGATTCAGCTACATCTTCTAACTGAGTATATAAAGGCAAAGCCTCAGCATAGTTTTTATCTTTAAATAAAATGTACGATGCTTTTACTAAAGCAGTTTCCGTATGTATGCTGCGAGCTTTTGATAATACATATTTGTAGGATACCAACGCATCTACATAATTAGCTTTGCTATAAGCGCACTCAGCAAAACAGAAATTAGCCTCGGTTACATATTTTCCATTCGGAAATTTGGTCATGTACTTTTGCATTTCAGGCATAGCTTCGTCGCAATCTTTTTTGTCATAGTATAAATCAGATGCTTTTTGCCAGTAGGTTTCATCTAGCTCATCAGCACTTACCGAACTACCGATAGATTGCATATAGGCTTCCATCTCTTCGGGTTTCTTTTGCTCTTTATAAATCTTCTTAATAATTTCTATGGCATCCTTCGCCTCATCAGATTTTGGATCTTGCTTCACAATTTTATCCAAGTACTTAAATGCTTCATCATTTTTGTTTTGGTTGTAATATAAAAAGCCAATGGTTTTTATACTTTTTTGCACGTAAGGCGACGCCGGATAGTTATTTACTATTTTTTCGTAATACGTAATGGCATTATCATAATCATTAATGGCTTTGTAACTTTCAGCTGTTTCGTAGGTAGAAGCAATTACATAATTAGATGATGGATATTTTTGTTGTAGCGCATTTAAGTCGCTAATTTTTTCTTTGTAATTTTTTTGCAAACCATCGCATAAAGCTTTTTGGTACATAGCGTAGTCTATATCATTTTTACCTAAAGCAATAGTGGTTTCATAATACTCGGCTGCCGAATTGTATACTTTATTCATAAAATAACAATCGGCAGTACGCAGGTTAGCATCTGCAAATTTTGACGCATCGTTTAAATTTTTAGCCAATAAAAACTTACGGAAAGAAATGCCTGCTTCATCGTAATTTTTATTCATAAAATAAGCATAGCCAATGTTGTAGTTCGATATTTCATACTCTTTTAAACTAAACGCACCCTGCATTAATTGGAAATTTTCCCAAGTTTCAATAGCATTATTGTAGGCTTTGTTTTGGTATGATAGTTCACCTAACCAATATTTACTTTGAGCCGATACAACCGCATCTGTATTCAGCCTAAGTGCCATGCTAAAATATTTTTTAGCCGAATCGGGAGTAGTGTTGTTGTAAAAATTAACAGCCGTAAAATAAACCAGCTTTTGATATACTTGTTTAATGCGTATATCATCTGAGTTCATTTTTTCAATAATGCGCATAGCACCTGCATAATTTTTGGTAGAGTGAAAACAGTTAATCAAATAAGTATAAGCCTCTTCTTTATTAGGTGATTTAGGATACTCAGTTATATACTGCTGAAAATAACGGATAGCATCGTTATACGGACTAAACCCGGTTTCGTAACAAAGCTTAGCGTAATTAAACAAAGCATCTTCTTTAATGTTTGGGTTAAACTGTAAATTGTAAGCAGAATAATATGCACTGCGTGCTTTTGGTTTATCATTTAATTTCAAATAACAATCAGCTAAATAGTAAAAAGCATTTTGCGCCAACGAATCGTTTTTGGTAGTTGCTTTTTCAAAGTAGGGGGTAGAGGTTTTTAAATCGTTGGCTTTATAATAAGCATAACCCAACTGGTAATTATCGGTTGCTGTACCGGTAAAACCTTTTAATAAATAAGGGATGGCTTCTTTATATAGGCTTTTGTTGTAGTACGACTCTCCTATAATTCTGTTTATTTCGCTTGCCTTTTGTACAAACTGACTATCATTCAGTAGGGCAGGGGCAACCTTAATAACCTCATCGTACTTGCCTTGCAGGTAATAAATTTGCGCTATATAATAAGGCACTACACTGCCAAACGTTTCGTCATTCAGTAAACGGGTAAAACCTTCTAAGGCTACAGCATAATTTTTTTCAGTGTACGATATGTGCGAGTAATAATAGTTAGCCGGTTTAGCATATTTATTATCTACATCTTTAATTTCGTATAAATCGTTTTTAGCTCTTTCAGTATTATTGGTTTGTAAGTAACTATAACCACGTTTAAAATAAAGCTCGGCTAAATCTTCTTTACTTAAGTCGTATATGTCAACTTTTTCTAAGTACTCAATGGTTTCTTTATACTTTTTCTTTCTGTAGTTAGATTTTCCTAAATAAAAATAAGCCCATTTAATTTTATTGCTTTCCGGGTGTTGCTCAATAAAACGATGCATGCGCCACTCACCATCTTTATTAAAAAGTTCGATAGATGATGCGGCGGTATAATATTCGGCATCTATGCGAGTAAGGTCTTTTTTGTTTTTATGCGACTCAATAATATTCTGAAAACTTTTCATAGCAGCTCCAAACTTTTTTTTGTCAAAAAGTTCAACTCCTATTTTAAATTCTCTATCAGGTTCTATATATATGGTTGTTTTTTGGGCCGAAACCGAAAAAACAAACAGATATAAAAACAAAGAAGCAAAAAACTTACCTCTTGTAATGCTATGTTTTAGTTTAAATAAAGTCATTGTTGAATGCGGTAAAATTAGCTTGCAGATAGTCTTTAAAAATTTATACCAGTTCAAGTTATCAACCTTAATATGTTTAAAGTTGCTGTATCATAAGCACGTTAAAAAATGTTACTAATAGTAACTTAGCAAAAAATAAAAATGAGCACGTCTGTTATCCAACTAAATAATGTAAGCATCAGTCAATCAACAGGTGTTGTTATAGCCAACCTATCTTTAAACGTAAATAAAGGTGAGTTCGTATATTTATTAGGTAAAACAGGCAGCGGTAAAAGTTCGGTACTAAAATGTTTGTATGCCGAAGTCGCTGTTAAATTGGGTACGGCTACCGTAGCAGGACATGAGTTAAGCAAAATTAGCAGCAAAGAAATTCCTTTTTTACGTAGAAAACTGGGCATTGTTTTCCAAGATTTTCAATTACTGACTGATAGAAATATTTTTGAAAACCTCCGTTTTGTTTTAAAAGCAACCGGGTGGAACGATGAGGAAGAAATGAAAAAGCAAATCCATTCGGTATTAGAAAAAGTAGGCTTAACAGGCAAGCATGCAAAAATGCCTTACGAAATATCGGGGGGAGAGCAACAACGTGTTGCCGTGGCCCGTGCTTTACTAAACCAACCCGAAATTATTTTAGCTGATGAGCCAACCGGTAATTTAGACCCTGATACATCAGCCGAAATTATGCGATTGCTTATTGATATAAGTAAAACAGGTACATCGGTTTTATTTGCCACGCATGATATGCTGTTGTATAACAAATTCCCTGCACGCACCCTTAAATGCGAAAACGGTGTGGTGGTTGAAGTGAGTAATTAATTAATACACAATAATTTTTCATTTAGAAAATTAAGTACTTCTGTAGGTAGTATTTTATGAAACTCTTCTCTATCAAAACCTTCCGGGTCGGTGGCCGGACGAAAATTTGGTTTTTTCATTGCCGCCGGGAATGGACTAATAAATGAAAAATGCCCTGCGTTACTTATTGTTTTAAGTGTCACTTTAGATTTATCCGGAACTCCATTTAATATAACATCAGCTGTCCATTTTAGTGGTGTTATTTCGTCTTGCTCAGCAATTAATAACAGCATTGGAATATCTACTTTATATAACGCATGTTCAGGAATAAAGAAGGCCGCTGCGGGTGCCATTAGTATCAATGCCTTTATTCTTGGGTCGTTTTGCACTTCTATTGGTTGTCCTGTTTGTGCCCAAGGTTTCCCACCTGCTACTGCCAATGCAGCATAGCCACCCAGCGAATGCCCAAGTATCGCAATCTTATCAAATAAAATGCTTTGCCCAAAAGTTTGGTCAGAAAGTAAATTATCAATAGTTAAACTGATGTGCTTTGGACGATAACTAAGATTTTCTATAGAAGTTTGGAAGTTTTTATCAGGATGATCATTTCCATAATGTTCTATACATGCAACAATGTATCCGCTCTTTGCTAAAAATGTGCTAATTGTTCGGAAACGAAAAGAAGAACCATTTGCGGCACTTCTGCCGTGAGAAACTACAACTAAAGGAAATTGACCAGCTATAATTTTTGCATCTACACAAACATCCAGCGTATAAGGTCCAAAATTTGTTGGTGATGAAGGCTGATGAGTAGGATAATGAACTAAAACTGAAAATGAAATGCCGTTAGTTTCATCCTTAACCTGAATTTGTTTGCTACCAGCAAAGACATCTGAATTATTGTTGTTCATTTTTTATCGCCTTATTTTATTGTAAATAAATAATCAAACAAAGATGATAACTACAACTCAGCCTTCACCAAAAACTTGCCTTCTAACACAGGCACAACGGGGGCTGAATTTGGCATCAAGCAATAACGTATATCTTTTTTTAATTGTAGTTTGGCGTATCTTTCTTTATGAGAAGAGTAGCTTAAAAATTTAGTTGGTCTTTCTTTACCTAACTGGTAAAGATATTTTAAAGCCAGACAGCCATCTCCTAAATGGTAATTTTTGCTTTTATCTAATAACTGCTGTGTAACTGCCCCTGCAAAAAGCGAATCTTCTAAATTGAATTTGTTTTTCCAACCCGAACATAAAAGTAACACATCTCTGTTTTGCTTAATTAGCCAATCACATAAAACATCCATATTTAAAAATGAGCCAATAACAACTTTATAGGCTTGTCGGGCAGCCTCAATGGCTTGTGTACCGTTAGTAGTAGTAAGCGCAATTGTTTTGCCTTTTACGTGTTCGCCCATATAATCGTAAGGTGAGTTTCCAAAATCAAAACCTTCTAATTTAATGGCATTTCTTTCGGCACCGGCTAACATGCCCTGTTGCTTATATTGCATGGCTTCTTCAACACTCGCTACCGGAATTATTTTTTCGGCACCATTGGCAAAGGCTACACATATAGCCGATGTGGCTCTAAAAACATCAATGACAACTACTATACTTTCGGTATCGGCATACACAGGGTACAGGTACGGAGAAAAACAAGCATCTATTTTTAAATGACCCATATAAATTTTTTAAGCACGTTCAATAACAATAGCATAGCCTTGGCCAACACCAATGCACATAGTAACTAAAGCATATTTTTTATTTTGTTTGTGTAACTCCAAAGCGGCTGTGTTTAAAATGCGTGCGCCACTCATGCCTAATGGATGGCCAATAGCAATAGCACCACCATTTGGATTAATACGGGCATCATCATCAGCTAAGCCCCAGGCACGTATACAAGCTAAACTTTGCGAAGCAAAAGCTTCGTTAAGTTCAATAATGTCCATGTCTTTCATGGTTAGGTTGGCACGTTGCAACGCTTTTTTAGCAGCTTCAATAGGGCCAATGCCCATAATGCGAGGCTCAACCCCTGCAACGCCCATTGATACAACACGTGCTAAAGGTTTCAACCCAAATTGTTTTATGCCTTCGTTAGATGCTAATAATAAAGCAGCTGCTCCGTCATTTAAACCCGATGCGTTTCCGGCAGTAACTGTTCCGTCTTTTTTAAACGAAGGTTTTAGTTTAGCCAATATCTCTATACTTGAGTTTGGTTTTATAAATTCATCAGCATCAAATATTTTAGGGTCGCCCTTTTTTTGAGGAATAGTTACTGCAACTATTTCTTCAGCTAACCTGCCTGATTGTTTTGATTTTGAAGATTTTAAGTGTGAGTTAACAGCAAATTTATCCTGATCTTCTCTGTTTATTTTAAATTGCTCAGCAACGTTCTCTGCGGTATCGCCCATGCTATCAACGCCATACATTTCTTTTAGTTTTGGGTTAATAAAGCGCCAGCCAAAACTGCTGTCAAACATTTGGGCATCTCTGCCAAAGGCCGAACTTGTTTTGCTAATAACCCACGGACCACGGGTCATGTTTTCAACACCGCCACCTACATATAACAAACCATCGCCCAGCATTAAACCGCGTGCTGCTTCCATACAGGCATTAAGCCCTGATGCACATAAACGGTTTACCGTTTGTCCCGATACATTGATTGGGTAACCCGCCATCAACAAAGCCATACGAGCTATATTGCGGTTATCTTCGCCCGCTTGGTTGGCACAGCCTAATATAACATCCTCAATGGCGGCAGGGTCTATTTTAGGGTTTCGTTTTAATAATTCTTTTAGTACTAAAGTGGCTAAATCATCCGCGCGAACTTCGCTTAAAGAGCCTCCAAAATTGCCTATTGGTGTTCGTATACCGTCTATTATAAATGCTTCGTGTTTCATAGTTTTTGTGCGTTTAAATGCCTTTATTTTCCGTAGGAATAATTGCTGTTGCAAATTTAGCCTTTATTCTTATTTTTGCTTGCTTTTTTACATGAGTAAAATAAAATACAAGTTTAACACCAAAAGCCTTACTTACGAAAAGGTTCACACTACGTGGAAAGAACGTGGGCTGAAATTCCTATCGTATTTGGCTACGGGTACTGTATTTGCTACCATTACCATATTTTTAGCTTATAGGTTTTTAGACTCGCCAAAAGAGAAAAAATTACACCGTGAGATTGAGAAACTGGAACTTGAGTACGATTTATTAAGCCAAAAAATGAGCCTGGCTCAGTCGGTTTTAACCGATTTGCAGGATAGGGATAACAACATTTACCGTGTTATATTTGAGGCTGAGCCTATACCAAGCAGTATACGCAAAGCGGGTTTTGGCGGTAGCGAGCGTTATAAAGATTTAGAAGGTTTTGAAAGTACCGAGCTTATGCAAGAGACATCTAAAAAGCTGGATGTGCTTTTAAAACAGCTTTATATTCAATCAAAATCGTTTGATGATGTGCTTAAGCTGGCTCACAATAAGGAGCAGATGCTTAATTCCATTCCGGCAATTATGCCTTTAAACATTAAAAACTTAATTCGTCAGCCGGGTGGTTTTGGTTGGCGCACACATCCTATTTACAAAACGCAAGAAATGCACCCGGGCATGGATTTCCCTGCTGCTGAGGGTACACCCATTTATGCTACCGGAGATGGCGTTGTGGCTTCAGCTGATGCTATGATGCAAGGCTATGGCAACCACGTAGTAATTGACCACGGTTTTGGCTACCAAACCTTATACGGACATATGAGCCAAATTAAAGTGCGTGCCGGACAAAAAATTAAACGTGGCGAACTGGTTGGTTTGGTTGGCAGCACAGGTTTAAGTACTGCACCGCATTTACATTACGAGGTTATAAAAAACAACCAAAAAATTAACCCAATTAACTTTTATTATAACGATTTAAGTCCTGAGCAGTATCAGCAAATGCTGCAACTTTCACAGCAATCAACGCAGTCGTTCGACTAATATATGTCTGCACCCAAAATTAGTTTTAACACAGCCGTTGCCATTGTTGTAGCCAACATGATTGGCACCGGTGTTTTTACCAGCATAGGTTTTCAGGTGCTTGGCATACAATCTGCCTTTGCCATTGTGTTGCTTTGGGTTATTGGTGGTGTTATGGCTTTGTGTGGTGCCTTAGTGTATGGTGAAGTTGGCGCGGCTTTTCCGCAATCGGGGGGAGAGTATAATTATCTTTCAAAACTATATCATCCGGTGGTTGGGTTTTTAAGCGGCTGGGTTTCATCTACCGTAGGTTTTGCGGCTCCGGTAGCATTGGCATCTATGGCATTGGGTAAATATGTAAACAGTGTTTATGCTAATATAAACCCAACGGCAATTGCTTTAGTGGTTGTGCTAATTATAACCGCTATACATGCTACTAACATTAAATCGGGTGCGGCTTTTCAGCGTTATGCAACTTATTTAAAAATAATATTTGTTAGTCTGTTTATTATTTTAGGCTTTGTGTTTGCTGAGCCAAAACATGTTATGTCTTTTTTGCCAGATGGCAATTTAGCTAAAGATATTTTTGCCAATGCAGCCTTTGCTATTTCGTTGTTTTGGGTTTCTTATTCATATAGTGGTTGGAACGCTGCTGCCTACATTACAGGTGAAATAGAAAATCCGCAGAAAAACCTGCCACGCTCTTTACTGGTGGGTACTTTAATAGTAAGTGTTTTATACGTGTTGCTAAACATGTTGTTTTTATACTCAACTCCGGTTGATGATTTAAAGGGGCAAATAGAAATTGGCCACATAAGCGCCACGCATATTTTTGGTGCGCAAATGGGCAATGTAATGAGCATGGTTATATCATTATTGCTGGTATCTTCTATCAGTGCTATGATACTGGCAGGGCCACGCGTAATTTCATCTATTGGGGCAGATGTAAAAGCCCTTAACTTTTTCGCTACCAAAAACAAAAACAATGTACCTTATGTGGCAGTTATTTTTCAGTCGGTGGTATCGGTAGTATTAATTTTAACCGCCCAATTCAATCAGGTCTTGGAATTGATAGGCTTTACACTAACGCTTTTCACCACCCTTACCGTGTTTGGAGTGTTTATTTTACGTAAACGAAGCACAACCGCCTCTTTAAGCTATAAAACATGGGGTTACCCTGTTACACCTATCTTATTTCTGTTAATCAACGGTTGGATACTTTATTATGGCTTTACTTCTAAAATTGAGTCCTCGGTTTATGGCTTACTTATTGTGCTGGCAGGGCTTCCTATCTACTTTTTAGGTAAACGAAAGTAGAGTCCAGTTTTACCTAAATGTTAAAATTTTAGTTTTTCGGGCTTAAAATCAAACAATTAAAAAAAATAGCTTTAATAGCCCATCTGTTTGTGGTATATTTGTGCCCCATCTTTCAAGGTAGGTGGCTATTAAAAATTAACCATTATAAACCCCTCTGTTACGCCTTGAAGTAACAGATACAAGTAAAGTAAAATGACAGAAACACAAAATGCAACTGCAACTGCCGATTTCGATTGGAGCTTGGTTGGTAAAAAACAAGATGCTTACTCAGCAACTGACCGCCAACGCCTTGAAGATTTGTATGAAAAAACACTAAAAACTGTAGTAAACCTTGAAGTAATTGAAGGTACTGTGGTAGCCGTTAACTCACGCGAAGTAGTGGTTAACATTGGCTACAAATCAGACGGTGTTATTCCTCGTAACGAATTTAAATACAATCCTGAATTAAAAGCAGGAGACAAAATTCCGGTATTTGTAGAACAACAAGAAGATGGTAGCGGACAACTTATTTTATCGCACAAACGTGCACGTGCAACTGCTTCATGGGATAAAGTTTGTAAAGCACTTGAAACCGATGAAATTATTAAAGGATACGTTAAATGCCGTACTAAAGGCGGACTTATTGTTGACGTATTTGGCATTGAAGCCTTTTTACCAGGCTCTCAAATTGACGTTAAACCTATTCGTGATTACGACGTTTACGTTGGTAAAACAATGGAATTTAAAGTTGTAAAAATCAATAACGAATTTAAAAACGTTGTTGTATCTCATAAAGCACTTATTGAGGCTGAACTTGAAACTCAAAAACGCGATATCATCTCTAAACTTGAAAAAGGTCAAGTACTTGAAGGTACCGTTAAAAACATCACTTCTTATGGTGTGTTTATTGACCTTGGTGGAGTTGATGGTCTTATCCACATTACTGACCTTAGCTGGGGTCGTATCTCTCATCCGGAAGAAATCGTTAAATTGGATGAGAAAATCAACGTGGTTATCCTTGATTTTGATGACGACAAAAAACGTATCGCCCTTGGTTTAAAACAATTATCTTCTCATCCTTGGGATGGACTTAGCGCTGACTTAAAAGTTGGTGATAAAGTAAAAGGTAAAGTAGTTGTTTTAGCTGATTATGGTGCGTTTATTGAAGTACAACCGGGTGTTGAAGGTTTAATTCACGTAAGTGAAATGAGCTGGAGCCAGCATTTACGTACTGCTCAAGATTTCTTAAAAGTTGGGCAAGAAGTAGAAGCTGTTGTGTTGACTTTAGATAGAGAAGAGCGTAAAATGAGCTTAGGTGTTAAACAATTAACTCCTGATCCTTGGTCGTTCATCACTACTAAATTCCCTAAAGGTTCTCGTCACACAGGTACCGTACGTAACTTCACTAACTTTGGCGTATTTGTTGAGTTAGAAGAAGGTGTTGATGGTTTAGTACATATCTCTGATTTATCTTGGAGCAAAAAAATAAAACACCCATCTGAGTTTACTAAAGTAGGCGATAAAATGGATGTATCTGTACTAGAAATTGATGCTGAAAACCGTCGTTTATCATTAGGTCACAAACAATTGGAAGAAAACCCATGGGATGTATTTGAAACTATCTTCACCGAAGATTCAGTACACACCGGTACAGTTCTTTCAGTAAACGATAAAGGTGCTGTAATAGGCTTGCCTTACGGAGTAGAAGGTTTTAACCCGAGCAAACATTTAATTAAAGCTGACAAAAAACAAGCTCAGGTTGAAGAAGTGCTAGAGTTTAAAGTGATTGAGTTTAATAAAGATTCTAAACGTATCGTAGTATCACATGCTCGTACGCACGAAGAAGAAAAACGC
>Ga0210394_10002675_pt1 | contig 24034 bp, 25 predicted proteins | sample IncBWC12MmetaG_FD_160121 | JGI IMG/M metagenome (GOLD analysis project Ga0210394, IMG submission 160121) | Forest soil microbial communities from Barre Woods Harvard Forest LTER site, Petersham, Massachusetts, United States - Inc-BW-C-12-M | ecosystem: Environmental > Terrestrial > Soil >... | reverse complement strand
AGATTTGCCCGGCAGTACTGCATGTCGCCGTGCATGGTGGAGTGATTGTTGAAGTAGCAGGGGCAGAACATGTCGCAGCTGCAGGCTTCTATGTAAGATGCAGTCATCGAGAAGTCAGGTTTTGCAGGCTGGGATGAGTCCGCAGGTTTGTCGTATTGCGCGAGAGTGGCACTCGAGAAGACGCAACAGAAAGTGAACATGAGGAAGACTTTTCGCATCGGTTTCTCCTTCGCAGATCGTGCGTAGACTGAGGCCCGGTAAAGCATTACCGGAATTGTAATCCTCCAAGCGGGCGAGCCGCAAGCTCGTGAACTCATTCAATAAATTGGCGACACATTCAGCCGGAATTTCAAATGCTCCGGCCTGCTCAATTACAGGCGCAAGAAACCGCAAGAGCGACGGGAAATCGCTTTCAAGTCTAACGCGCAAACCAGAAGAGTGAAGTGCTACTTCGGCGGATAGCTGGTGATAAGGGGATTTCTCGACATCTATCCAGGTCAGCGCGTCCTAGCACGTTAGCCGGACGAGTCAAATTCACTGGGGAAAAATGCAGTGCGCCACAGCGGAAAATCCTAGGGCGCACTGGGGCTATATGTTCGGCGCGGGAAGCGGTGCGTGCTGAGTCGTGTCGGGGAATCCTGGGCGCACGAATCGTTTACGTGGCCAGTTGATGGCCCCGAGAATTTCGCTTCCGCAGCAACACTAAGCTGACCCCGAGCAGCATGAGTGCGACTGAACTCGGCTCGGGGGTTTGCGCAGCCAACATCACCGAGCCGGCTCCGAAAGACCCCGTGTCTGGGCCGGCAAAGAGGACCCCCGAAAAGGTATCGTAGATGTAGAAATTCCCAGCTTCGGTAAACCATTCTATGGTGTCCCCCGGGGTTGTGAATCCCGTCAAACTATTCGCCAATGTTATATCCTGTCCGTCAAACATGATCTCCAGGGTGGTGGGCGCGGTGAATTCGAACAATGTCGAGTTGTAATCGAGCAGCTGAGACCCGACGACGGTTGGAGCGCCAGGGCCGCTGAAGGCGATGGCGTATACCGTATCCGCGTGGGCGTTGGGAGCGCTAACAGCCACAACCATTACTGCAAGCATAAGCCACAATGATTTTCGCATTTTCAATATCTCCCGACAGTCCTTGTAACCGAACGACGGGCCAAAAACTTTGAGTTACGCGCGGCATGGTGCCGAAACCACCCTATATTGTCAACAACGAAAGCGAGTACAACGAAAGCGAGTACCATTAGTACCGTTTTTAGCGGCCCAAGCCCCATCTCTCCAAGTTACCGGTAACGCGACCAGTTACGTAGAGATTGGATTTTGTGTCCGCTGCAAGCACTATTTTGATTTTAGCAATGCAAGCCAATTAACTATCAGCGTCAGTGGCTCGGACACCTGGGACGCAGCCAAGCTAGCGACGACAAATCTCTTGCCATCGCCGGTCACATCATAATTCGAGCCGCCGGCAAACGGGACGGGATTTACCTGAAATAGAGATTGCACTTTGCCAATGAGCAGGCTCGACTCCTGTTCTGTAATTTCCGCGGACATGATTTTATTGTCCGTCGAAATGTAGAAAAGCTCGCGTCCGTCGCGACGCCAGCGGGGCAGGACGCCGCCCCCGGTCGAGACTTCCCATTTCCCGGTACCGTGAAGAAAAGGGATCACGCAGATTTCTGGCCGCCCGGATTCCCTCGATTCGTAGGCTAGCCATTTCCCGTTCGGAGAAAGAGCTGGCGCGTATACATCGTACTGGCTCTGGATCACCGGAAACGCCTTGCGGTCACCGGACAGAAGCACGCCCCATATCTCTCGGCGCGAATTCGGTTGATCAGCCAGTCGTTCGAAAAGCAGATCGCGCCCGTCTGATGTGAACCGCGGGGCGAACTCACTTGCATCATCCACAGTCAGCGCCGCCGGAGTTCCGGTGCCATCGGAGGCGTTTAAATAGATGTGGGGTGGCCCGTTTCGATTGGATACGAAAGCGACAGATCTTCCGTCTGGCGCCCAATTTGGCTGCCGGTCGGAAGCTGGCGGAAAAGTGAGCCTGGTCTTCGCGCCTCGAGAGAGATCGAACACCCAAATGTTTAAGTTTCCGGTGCCTCCCGCAAGGCTTGAGATCGCCAGCTTGTTGCTGTCCGCTGAAACACTCGGCTCAAGGTAAAGGCCGAGTGTGCCGGTTGCTTCGATTTGTTTGCCGGTGCGGTCATACCAGATGAGCTGGTCAGTGTCGCCCGTTGGGTTCCCTGCCTCGTACACCATGATGCCGGTCTCCGAAACGGCAAGAATCGCTCGGCTAGTGATGGCATTCACGCCAACATGTTCGACCAGAGGCACGGCATCCCCACCTAAGCGCATCTGGCGAGGATCGAACCGTTGGGCCATGAGGATCCCCTGGCGCACAAAAAGCAGGTCGCCGGACAGAGAGTAAACCGCGTTCGAGTCGTTCTCCATAATGAGTCTGGGTGCGCCGCCGTCCAGCGAGCCTACGTAAACGCCGCCAGTTCCAACTACAGCTTTTTGCGCGAAAAAAAGAAAATGTTTGTTGTCTGGCAAAAACTGCGGCCACCGGTGGCTCCTTTCGTTTAGCGATCCGCTGAGCGTAGTGACCTGCTGAGGCGTGCCGCCCGATGCGGCGATACTAAAAACCGGACTGGACACGTTGGGAGTGAAAAGAATTGTGCCGTCGGCTCCCCAAGTTCCGCCGCGTCCGATCGCGACATCGCAGAGAGCGAGAGGCGGCCCGCCCGACACATCTAATCGGTTCAGCTTGCCATTGGCGAAAAATCCCAACGAGCGGCTATCGGCTGACCAGAATGGGAAAGTCGCACCGTCCGTGCCATCCAGTGGCTTCGCTGCCGCCGAATTAAGCGGCCTCACCCATAGGAGCTGGCGTCCGTCCGAATTGACGGCAGAGAAGACCAGCCACTTTCCGTCAGGCGAAAGGATCGGCGGTCCAGGATTGATCCCGGTGAAAACGAATCTCGTATTCGGCGGGGGCGAAATTTGCGACACAATGGCGGGCCAAGGCTCCGAGTTGCGCATAAAATGCTTGGCGGCAAACAGCGTTGCTAGAATTAGCGCTACAATGGCAACAGCCCATGGCAGCGCGCGTCGCCAAGCCGCTGTCCTCGTCTCCACTGCCGATGCTAAATCTGGCGCCGCGCCGGAGAGAACTTCTTCGATTGCAATGCGGGCGTCACCGATCGCTTGCAAACGCTGGCGCGAATCTTTTTTCAGGCAGCGCTGTAGAAGGTTGCGAATTGTTTGCGGCGTATTGCCGGGCAGCAGCGACCACTCCGGCTCCGCGCGAATTACTGCCGCCAGAGCATCTGAGACAGTTTCACCTTCAAACGGCCGCTTCCCGGCAAGCATCTCAAAAAGCACGCAGCCGAAAGCCCAAATGTCGGTGCGGCGATCTACCGATTTGCCTTTGGCTTGCTCGGGAGACATATATGCAGCCGTGCCCAAAATAACTCCGGGTAGCGTGGCCATGCTGGTAACCGTCGGGGAATCGTGAATGTCGGTCGAAGAAGGATGACCTTCTAGAGCCTTCGCCAATCCGAAATCGAGAACTTTTGCATTTCCGTCCGGAGTGATCTTGATATTCGCCGGTTTCAGGTCGCGATGAATGATGCCGCGTTCATGCGCGGCCTCCAGCGCTTCGGCGATTTCTCGCGCAATCTGAAGGGCTTCGTCCATCGATATCGCGCCGGGAGCGATCCGGTCTGCGAGAGTGGGTCCTTCGACCAGCTCCATCACCAGCGCATGAACGCTGCCGGAATCTTCAAAACCATAAATTGCGCCGATGTGCGGGTGATTCAGCGAGGCGAGAACTTGGGCTTCGCGCCGGAAGCGCGCCATTCGTTCCAGGTCCGTGGCGAATATGGCGGGCAAAACTTTGAGCGCCACATCGCGCCCCAGCTTTGTGTCTCGCGCGCGATAGACCTCACCCATCCCGCCGGCGCCCAGCGGCGCGCCGATTTCGTAAGGGCCGAGCCGTGTACCGGGAGCAATAGCCATGATTGTCCGAGATTATAACCCCCAGAACCCTTCGTCGGATGCTTCCAGTCCTCAAGTGCCTGATTAAACGCCGTAACCGGTAAAGTGGATTTTCCCAGTTTCCGGTTACTTACCAGGAGTTGACGACGCAAAGCTTTGCGTGTGTCCAGCGGACGTACGGAAGCGCGATGGAAGATAAAAACAGGGTAAAATCAAGCCAGCGATGTCACACAAATTTATCGAACGGGCCGACGAATTACAACCGCAAGAAGGTTCGAGTCGGTCGGGCGGTCCACCCCGCAAATCGACGCTGCTTGGTGTACTTAGTCCACAAAACTGCCCCCAATGTGGCCCGCGGTTTCCGTCCAAAATAGAAGAATCCGCCATGAGGAAAACTCGCGCCAAAGACCCCGACGAATGGGAGAGGCTACGTAAGGAAATAAGCTTCAAGGTGTGTACGTGCCTGGAGCCGACGAGCACCTGACTTGGTGAGGAACTTTTCCGGTAACGCCGTTGCCAAGGCCGATGCTAGTGGCGAGGGGAGTATCAACGGTTACGGATGCACCGCGGCGGCCATGAGGTCAAATGGTGGCACATAGCTCCGCGGCACTTCGAGGAGCCGCAATGGCAGGGGTAGGAACAATGGAAGCCGTAATCAACGGAGAGTTCTTCTCCTGCCTTGATTTTCCGGAAGCTGTACAGGAAGATTTTCCCACGGATTCTGCGCACCGTCAGATTCGGATCGCAACTATGATTGATGAACTCGGCGCCGCTTCCTCCCACTGCTCCATCGAGGCTCCAACCCCGATTCAGACGTACCGTGTAAATCCGCCCTGATTTTCCCGCCCAGAAGATCCGTACGGTACGACGCATAGCTTCCCGCTCGTTTATCCGCTCACCTGTATACTGGATCACCCTCTTGCCCGGCGGGATCGTTTCCTCAGCGAATACGCCAAATCGTTCGATGCGAGACCGGCGAATGCGGAGCCCAAACCAGGCGAACTCCGCATTGAGACGCGGAATGTGACGCTTCGTGGGCATATCAACGGGGCCGAATAGCGGGGGTCGCCTATCAGCAATTGGCAACCCCCTACGCTATTCACGATCCCCACGGCTTCCCATAGACAGTAAGGTTCTTGGTGTGCTGGAGACTCTTGGCCTTCCTCAGCTTCTTGGTCGCTTTCTTCTTTGCCACGGTTTTTCTCCTCGCCTTGGATTGCCCCAAGGCCGTACACGACGTTATAGGCAAACTGCGGGCCAATGTCCACCGAAAGAAGCCCGCGGCTGATGTCCTTTGGAATGTGGGAAATGCTGCGGCAGGATTTCGTCTCACGGGACTTTCGCAACGCGAAAGCGTGGAATACATCAACAACTCGTTGAATAATTCAACGAATGTAGAGAAGTCCAACCAACATCAGACCGTCGTGCTCTTGGAGCCAGCGTACGCCGCTACCAGGAGAAACGGGGTTCCTGACGCCAGGGGGGACCGCTGCCGCTATCGAACTCGAAGCCGGTAACTTTGGGATTTCCCTCTGGAATGTACAAACGCACCAGGAATTTGGACTCCGCGGTTTCGGGCGGGAGCTTTTGCCAACCAGCGCTTGTCTGAAGATAGATGACATCGGCATTCTCGACCGGAGCGAAGCATTGAAAAGGTGCATCAAGTTGGCGGGACATGATGAGGACTATTCTTCCGGTATTCGTTAATGCCGACATGCCCGCCACCTGGATATGGCCGGTGATACCAGCGGAGCGGAGGCGCTGGGCCTCCTGCTCAGTCAGATTTTGAGATGGTGCACTCGGAGTGTCGGGCTCAAAAGGAAATCGGCCACTTGGAGGAAGAGGCACGGGGAAGGAATCGATCGTCAGCGGAGCAGCGCTGGGAGTCCAGAGGGCGAAGATGACCTCGCCGGAGAGACGAACGGCAGGCTTGCCCGAGGTGAAAATGGCGACTGCAGGGTTTACGGCATGGAGGATCAAGGACGGCACGAAGGGCACCAGCAGAGCGACAACCGCCCAATGAATGTGCAATCGCGGCGTGGCGCCTGCTTTGAAGAGTCGCGGCAGAAACAGGGTGCCGAAGGCAAGCGCGTTGAAGATGACGATCGCCAGAAAGCTTAGCGGAATCTGAAGGGCGTACGGCTGGTGGTAGAACAAATGGTAGAAATTATGAAATCCCGCGATAAGCGCGAACGCGGGCGCGGCGATTCCACCAAAAATGCGGATCAAGAATAAAGGTGAGCCAAAGCGCTGCAATGCCAAGGCGGCCAAGTACAGCAGCGCTCCGCACAACAGATAGATGCGCGTTTCCGCCATCGCCCAAAATAGTGTCTTGTGTCCGGGCCCAACTAGCGCTTCGAACAACCCCAATAACGCGGCGGGGCCCCACACCACTAGGAGGACGTATTCTGTGGCAGCTTGCACGCATTGGAGCACCAAACGCCAAGTTGCATTCTCAGAAACTGATGTCATTGTCCGCAAGAGTATCAGACCGGATGTCGGATTCACGGCTGCCAGCGCTGCCGTTGTTTTGAACGTAAACCAGAGCGCAGCTGACAAACACCTTGAAACCTCGGGGCCTGCAATCTCCCGAGACACTCGCGACGATGAAGTCACGTCGGATAGACGACGGCGGCGTCAAATGCCAACAAGTCTTAGTAAACACGCTTACCGGTGACTGAGTCTCAGTTTCCGGTTACTTATCGGGCACTAGTCTCTAATCGTTGGCACAGAGGACAGCGCAGGGCAGGAAAACTACGTGGTTTTCAGATGTTTCTTGTTCGGTTGCTTGCGGATGAGCGTCCAATATTCTTCGCGTACTTCCTCGTCTATCGGAGTTGGGCGTGGCCCGTAAAGACCGTCGGCGCCATTCTTCTTTGGCCCAGAAATCCAGTATTGGTCGCCAGTCTCCAAATCGTAGTAATTAGCCTTGAAGCCGGAGCCCTTGAGGCTCTGAAATGTTCTCCCTTTGTAATGGAGACTCTTTCCTGTTTTGGAGAAGGTGACGCGTCCAACGCGAGCTGGACCCACCACCCCGTGCGAGCCCTGGGGCTGCGCGGACTTATTCCCGATGTACATGATGCGTGGAGAAGGCATGGCTGATTCTAACTTATACGTCGAAATTAGAATATTGCGTGGCTCAGGTCGAGGCGCCATCAATGGTGATTCAAGTTTCCGGTTACTTATCGGGGACTACCCGCTTACCTGGCAAATACTGAACGCCTTGGCTGGCAGCCTGTAGTGAGCTGTGGCACAACCCAGTGTGATGAACGTCACATACCGCTCTGCGCCACGACGGTAACCTGTGAACGTGACTACGGTGGAGAGAGTGTGCCAGACCCTACGGAGGCTGTATGGCGTATATCATCGACCAGGAAAAATGCGACAAAGACGATTACTGCCTTGAGGCATGTCCAGTTGAGGCTATCGAAAAGAAAGACGATGGTTCTCTCGTCGTCAGAGTCGACGACTGCACGGATTGCGGAGCATGCGAGACAGTGTGCAACGTCGCAGCTATTCATTCCGCGAACTAATCTGCAGGAGAAGCAACCGACAACAAGCCTCATGCCTTGCTAACGGTGCGACCCGGACAAATGGAGCACGGGGAAAAGAGCTGTCCGGTAACGCGACCAGGCACCGAGATCCGGCGTGTTGTAGAATCACGACGCGATGGCGCTTCCATCTAACTCAGGAACTGGCAAGATTGTTCCAGTGCACGATGTCGTACCCATTGAACGGATGTCCGGCGAGGACGATGAGGACACGGTCTTTCTTCGGGCGATGTTTGAGGAGGCAACCAACTACATCCGCTCTTTTTCTTGGTGCGATTCAATCATCGGGTCGTATTTTGCGGGTGGAGTTGGAAAAATCTTCGCCATTTTTCTATTTCAAATAACTTCTCCGAATCCTGACGTGGACTCATGGGAATGGATTTTCGTGGGAGACGTCCCATCAGCCTATCTACCGCTCAAGGACGCTCCGTGTAAACTGCGAGCATTCGAGACGTACGTTGACGGCATGAAAAGGTGGGTCGCGGTCGCGCGCGAAGGACGAGAACCGGTCCCTGACGATCACTGTCCGCCCATCGGTGTCCCAGCAACTCGTGAATGGGCCGAGGCGCTCGATGGGAGACTGTTGATGCTGGACGAGTCGATCAAGCCGTACTTCCAGTAGCGCACCGTGCAAGAGTCTGACGCTCAAGTTCACCCTAAACGCAACCGCTGCGCGCTAGGGCCTGATGCTCTCTCTAACCGCAACCTGAGCCGCAATGTCCGGTAACGCGACTACACAGGAGCTGTCGTGAAGTTCAAACAGAATCTCGCTTCTCGCGGTCTCTGATTGCGTCTAACATAGCCGTAGAAATCAAAACGGGGAAAGAGGTTGTCTTCATTCGAGGATACATAGCTTATGACAGACTGGTTCGCGCGCCCCGTGCTACACGTGACCGACGTGGAGGCCTCGCTCCGCTTTTACGTTGACCGGCTCGGCTTCACCAGCCCCTGGCACTACGACGATGACGGCAAAGCGTACGTCGCACAGGTCGATCGGCAGGGTTGCGCGCTGATCCTGGCCGATACGTGGCCGGAGAAAATTGGCAAGGGGCTGATGTTCATTTCCCTGAACGTCGAGCCGCAGACGCAAGAGGCCGCGGTCGCCGCGTTGGACGCTCTGCGCGCGGAACTCGAGGCCAAGGGCGTTCCGGTCAAGGAAGGTTCCTGGGGCTACCGTCTCCTGATAGTCGATGATCCCGACGGCAATCAGCTCTTCTTCAATTACCCGAAGGACATCGCATCCGGCAAGACTGTTTAGTCACGCACAACCAATCAACTGAATCTGTCTGTGTTTCGCCGTTAGCGATCCCAGTACGTTCTCCGATAGACCTTTTGCGCGAGACCAGTTTCGCTCCACTCCAGCAGCGATGAGTCCCGATTAACGCCGAGAATTCGTGCGAGAACTGCGCGGGATGAACATCACGCCGAACGTGGCACAGAACACGAGCAATCGCAGGAGCGCGATAGACGAGCGGAGCACGCGGCATGCGGGATATGAAGTGAGTCAGCGAAAGAGAAAACGAGTGGAGCAATCGTTCGGGTGGATGAAGATGGTCGGGATGCTAAAGAAAGTGAAGTTACGAGGGATCGAGCAGGTGGGATGGCTGTTTACCTTCACCGGGGCCGTCTACAACCTGTGCCGCTTGCGAAACCTGATGGCCAGAGCATGACGGGGAGTTTCGCTTCGGATCGGCTGAGTAGATCGAAAAACCAAGAGCACTCCTCCACGAATCAGCGATAACTCAAAATTTCAAAACGAAAAGCTAGAAAAGCTGAATTGTTCAACAAGCTGCTAACCGGGACTTGGCGCGAAATGCTGTGACCCGGCGCGTAAGTCCTGAGTAACGCCCGGATCAATAAAGTACCACTTCACAACTCCGCATTGTCCGCGCCTGATCGCAAAGATTCGAACCCTGCGGCGCTTAATGTGCGGAGCTGTCAAATTGGGACGATGGCGCGGACGGCCCAGGAGCGAGAGGGCAGGACAATCGCGCCCTGGGCGTCGGCGGGCAGCAAGGCTTTCAGCCGGTCGCGGATGGCAAGCCGGGTGCGTTCGTCACGCATGGAGAGGTAGTGGGGAGCGGAGCCCTGGCCGGTGGACATGGGCTCCCAGTAGTCGGCGAAATTTGCAAAGCGCGTGACGATTTCAAGAGGCTTCAGAACCGGGGACTCAAGGCGCGCAGCGGCGAATGCCGCGCGCAGGCCTTCCGGAGTGCACAAAGGAAAGCGGCGGGCCTGGTCCAATTCGGCGGCCTGGGGATCGACTTCTGCGGCCACGTCCCAGAAGAGGCGCAGGAAACGCGCGCCCTCGACAAAATCCCATACGTAGACGGCGACGGTGCCGCCGGGCCGAGTGGTGCGGCGCATTTCGGTGAGGGCACGGTGGGGATCGGGAATGAATTGGAGGCTCAGACCGCAGATGGCTGCGTCGAAGCTTCGGTTTTTGAATGGGAGCGCCATGGCGTCAGCCAGTTGGTAGGACACTTTCGGGTGAGAGCGATGCTCGCGGGCCACCTCCATCTGGGCGGTGTTCACGTCAATTCCGGCAACGCTTGCGGGCGAACAATGCTCGACGATCGCTCGAGTGGCGATGCCGGTCCCGCAGCAAACGTCCAGCCAGCGCGCGCCGGCCGGAATATTGAGCCAGTCGAGGAACTCTTTAGCGAGCAAACGGCTCCAGCGGCCCATCCAGGCGTCGTAATCCTTGCCGGATGTCCATTTGTCCAGTGGCATTTTCAAAGTTTATCGCATACGCCGTGTAAGATGTCCGTAACGCGACAACAAAAATACCTGTTAACAGCTAAGTCTGATTAACGCCGGAGAAGTGGATCGCGGCGGTACGGCGGGCGCGGCGTGCGGATCGCGCTCACGGTCGCAGCAACCCGTGTTTGCGCAAGACTTGTTGCAGTTGATCGTGCGGCAATGCCGGGATGGTCCAATAGTCTGCGCCGACCATGGTCTTTGCGGCGACGATAGTATTGATTACGGCCTCCTCGGTCGCCTGCACGACGGCGCTGAACATCGCATCCATCTTCCAGCTCTGCATGCGCTGAATCGTGGCGTTCGGGTAGTTGAAGGGAGGTTGAGCGCTGTTGCCTTCGTCTGCTCCTACGTTAGCCGTGGAGAATGCCAGAAATATGTCACCGGATTCGTCTCCTTCAATCGCTCCCACTCTTCCCAGTCCTACGGAGACGCGACGGGCGAGGCGCTTTAACTGGTCCGGCGTCAGCGGAGCGTCGGTCGCGACGATCACGATGATGGAGCCCTGTTCCGGGGCGCGGACGCCATCCGCGGTGGTGGCTACTTTCGCGTCGCAGACTGGAGCTGGTGTTCCGTTCCACCAGTACACCACCGGCGGATCGAGGAGTTTCTCGACGCAAGGCTCCTGGAGTTTCATTTCCCGGGCCACAGCAATGCCCGCCACGCGCAATTGCTCCGATCCGCCATAGTTGCACTGGACGAGCACGCCGACCGTATAGCCACCCTCCGCAGCGCTCAGCCGGCGCGACGACGTGCCAGTTCCTCCTTTGAAGCCGTTGCAGATCATCCCGGTGCCACCGCCAACATTGCCTTCGAGCGGCAGGCCATCTGCCGCCGAGTTCAGCGCGTCCCAAGTGTCCTGTGTCGTGACGTGCTGGCCTTTGATGTCATTCAGAGGTACGTCCGCGGTTTCGGCGCTGACCGGATACCAGAATTCGCCAGGTCGCTTTTGTTGCACCATCCAGGCGACCGCGGCGTCGCGCACCACGCCGACGCTTCCCGTATTAGTGATGAGTATTGGCGTTTCCAGCAGACCGCTCTCCTCAATCCAGTGCGTGCCAGTCATGTCGCCGTTACCGTTTCCGGCGAAGTACGCGGCGAAGACGCTCTGAGTGCCTTGCTTTCCCCGCGGCAGGATAGCGGTCACGCCAGTACGAACGGGGCCCTTGCCAACGACGAGCCGGCCTTCACCGGAGATAAGCGTTTTGTAGCCCACCTCTACGCCTGCAACATCGGTGATGGCGTTCAACGATCCGGGTATCCCATCGAAAGGCACGCCGAGATCACGGGCGCGAGGCTGCGTGTTTCTCGGTGAGATCGTGGCTGGGGTGACGGCAGGTTTAGACGCCGAGTCGTTCGTATCCGTCTGCGCCGTCCCCGCGTGCGGCCACATCAAGACGCAAAACGCTGCCATTAATCGGAGATGCATCGCGAACCTCCTTGAAGTGTCTTCCGTAACGATCGACAGCTTACCAAAACGGCGGGAGGGAAACGCCTTTCACTGCGACGCGTGGCGTCGCACGGCGGGAATTTCTTCGACCCCTGCAACTTGAGCTTCCAGATAGATGTCCGCTTCGGTGCGCCTCCGCATTGTTAAGGCAGAATCCAATGGATGGGTTTTTCCATGAATTGGAAGTCGCATGCTTGGCTCGCCGCTCCCGGCCACTCGACATGCACGACTTCCGCTGTTCCGACGAACTGATCTTTGTTTGCCGCCAGGTAGACACGGCCTCTGTCAGTTTTCTTCGCAGCTTGTCAAAAGCGACTGGCTTCTGAAAGAAACCCTTCGCTCCGTGGTTCAGGCAAAAGTCCTGGTAACGAGCGGCGGATTCTCCTGCAACGATGAAAATCGGAATCCGCTGCGTGAAGCTCAGTGAGGCGAGCGTTTGACAAATCTCAAGACCAGAATAAGTCGGCATCATGAGATCCAGCAGGATCGCATCTGGCTGTGCTGGCAGCGCCAGCGCAACGCCTTCTTGGGAATCGGCGGTGCCAATGATCTCATACGAATCCTTCAGCTGAAGCCTGAGAAGTTTTCTCATGGATTCATCATCATCAATAATCAAGAGCCGGTGCATTGCCGGTCTCTGGGTCTCCGACGGTATCAAGCAGGCAAGGTCTTTCCTGAGAACCCATTCCTCGCTAAATTCGTGCGACGGATCGGTCTTTGATGCGAAGCGGGACCCTGCTTTGAGCACAAGCGCAGTCATAGTGTCCGTCGGTCTTCCTCCGGTAAACTGTTCGATTGAATCGAAGATCGAACGTAGTAAGACGTCGGGCGCGCGGTAATCGAGCTGCGCGCAGAGGTCAATAAGACGCGCCATCCCGAACTGCTCTCCGTGCTCATCCGCCGCTTCGGACAGGCCATCGGTGGCAAACAAGATCACGTCTCCCGGAGCCAGCCGAAGAGCAACTCGCTCATAACACGCAAAATCGAAGAGGTCTGAGGGCAGGCCGCCTTCTCCGCTGGGCGAGCAGCCGCTTTCCGACCGATGCAGCGACAACGAAGTCCGGCATTGGCCACACGAAGCTCGAACGTTCTGGGGTCGAACACCGCGTATTGACTAGCGCAGTACCGCGACGGAACCGGGTTCGAGCCGAACACGGCAATTCCGACTGAAATGCTCTTCTGTTCGACGCAATAGCACCACGTAGAGGCTCACTCTCGTATCACCTGTTAGCACGAAAGCAGGCCGACGACCACTGCGACGATCGTATTCAAAATCCACCATGCGACCGGGTGCCACAGGTGCCGCGGCTATCCGGTTCCAGCGTGCCTACGGCTATTGCAAGATCCAGACTCCCGATCTCTCTTCGAATCGGAACCCATATCGCTGGTAGGGCGTCTGGTTCCGCTCGCGGTGAATTACGCGGGCCTGGCCTGTGAATTGCGGCCCTTCCCTTGCCAATCTCACGTCAACGACGGAATTCTGTTCCAGAAGAGCCGTGCTGCCGCACATGAATCCGCTGAGACTGACATTCTCGGTAACACTTACTTCCTCAAATGGTTTCTTGGGGATGTCGATTCCGCGTAGCTTTAACGTGACGCGCAAGCGAACACGGACTTCACTTCTTCGCTCCCGTCGAGCCGTCTCTATCACGCTGGCGAGTTTCGTGGTGAGAGCATCAAAATCGATGGGCTTCTCGAAATACGCCGTGGCACCCAGTTCCTTGCAGAGTGCTTTCGTTGTCGCGCCAGCTTCTCCGCTGACGATAAAGATGGGAATCAGTTGCGTGGACGTCAAGGAACTGAGGGTCCGGCAAAGCTCGAAACCAGAATACCTCGGCATTCCTAAATCCAGCAGGATGGCATTCGGTTTGTCCTGCATAGCCAGGGCGAGGGCTTGGCCCGGATCTCCGGTGTCGATGATTTCATAGCGGTGTGCGAGGTTCAATCGCAGCAGCCGCCGAACGGGCTCCTCGTCATCGACGATCAACAATTTTTCCATCTTGCTCCATCTCCTGTCCGCGAACGTCTGATTCGCCGCCGACGGCTACCCCGCCTTCGCTGTGCCCCGCGGCGACCGGGTTCGTTGCGTTTCTCGCGGCATCCAAAACCTCGCGCACTTTGCGAGTCAGGGTTTCTTCGGTGAAAGGCTTGTGGAGTAAGTGCGTCCCTGGCTCCAGCACGCCGTGACCAGAGATAAAGCTGTCGGTGTAGCCCGACATGTAAAGCACCTTCATCGCCGGATTCTGCGGAGCCAGACGTTCCGCCAGTACGCGGCCATTCATGCCGGGCATCACTACGTCGGTGAGCAGCAGATGAATGGGTCCACTACTCTGTTGAGCCACCTGCATCGCCTCTGAACCGTCCGCCGCCGTCAGCACGTGGTATCCGTTGTCGCGCAGAAACATCTGGGCCAATTTCCGCAGGGCTTCAGCATCCTCCGCCAGTAAAATAGTTTCCCATCCCCGGAAGCTCCGTGCCGCCGGGACGCTCTCCGGTGCTACAGGAGCTTGAGTGACAAGCGGCAGATACACCTTGAACGAAGCCCCTTTCCCTTTCTGCGACTCAACGGCAATATAGCCGTCGCTCTGTTTCACCACACCGTAAACCGTGGCGAGGCCCAAGCCCGTGCCCTTGTCGCGCTCCTTCGTCGTGAAGAACGGTTCGAAAACTTGCGCGAGAGTTTCCGAGTCCATGCCCATGCCCGTGTCCGTGACGGCCAGCATGACGTGCCAGCCCGGCTTTGAACCTGGATGTTCACGCGTATAGGCCAGATCCAGTTCGACGTTCGCAGTCTGGATGGTCAACTGACCGCCATCGGGCATCGCGTCGCGTGCGTTGACAGCCAGATTCATCAGCACCTGTTCGATTTGCCCGCGGTCCGCCTTGACCTGGCTCAGAGCGGGGTCCAGACTGAGGCTCAGCGCGATGTCCTCTCCGATCAGGCGCGACAACATCTTTTCCGTGTCGGATACCAGCGTGTTCAGGTTCAAAATAGCCGGTTCCAGGACCTGTTGGCGGCTGTAGGCCAGAAGCTGCCTGGTCAATGAGACAGCTCGCTGGCTGGCTTTCTCGATCTCCTCGGCGTGCTCGTACGACGGATGGTTAGGACCCAGGCTCCGCTTCACCACCTGTGTGTAACCGATGATGACCCCCAGGAGATTGTTAAAGTCGTGAGCGATTCCGCCCGATAGCCTGCCCACCGCTTCCATCTTCTGCGCCATGCGGAACTGCCGTTCGAGCACTCGCTGCTCGGTTATGTCCTCGGCAAAGACCTCGAGATAGGCTACGGCGCCGCTTTCGTCCTTCACTGGCCAGCCGCTGCACCGCGCCTTGATCAGCCCGCCGTCTTTTCGCTTCCATTCGACCTCGATGTCCTTCAGGTTTTGCCCTTGTAGAAACAGCGCGTTCACTTTTTGGTGTTCAGCCGGGTAGCGATAGATGTCTTGCGCAAGGTTCGCTTGCAACAGTTCGTCTCGCGACCCATAAGCCAGCATCTTTTCCAGCGCTGGATTCACCATCAGGAACTGCCCGCTCAGAGTCGCTCTAAAAATGCCGTACGGCGCATCTTCGACCACGGTGCGGAAGCTCAACTCCGATCGGCGCAGCGCCTCCGCCGCTCGTTTTCGCTCGGTGATTTCCCGATTGACGATCACGAGTTTCTCCGGCTCGCCTTTGGAATTGCGGATGACGCTCGTGGTGGATTCCAGCACGCGCCATGTCCCGTCTTTGTGGCGCATGCGGTACTCCAGCGGCCGCCCCACCCCTGTGCGACGCGCTTCCTGAGCCGCTTCTTTCACGCGCTCCTGATCTTCCGGGTGAATCTGTTGGAAAGGGGAGAAACCTCTCAGTTCCTCGCTGGAATATCCAAGAACCCTCTCGTAGGAAAGGCTGTTGTAGATCCGGTTGCCCTCCATATCGACGACGGCGATCAAATCTGCGGCGTTTTCGCTGATCAGCCTGAACAGTTCTTCGCGCTGCACAAACTTGCGGCGAATCCTGTGGATCTGCAACTGCTGATACAGGGTGTAGATGTCGAATAACAGCACGAGTCCCAGCAGGCCTCGCACGACCTGCGGATTGAAAAAATTAGAGTCGGCGTCTTCACGGTTATGCACACCGAGCAGAAAGGACGCAAGTCCGACTGTTAGCACCAGAGTGACCAGCACTGCCGCCGACCACAGCCACCACTCGCGCTTCTCGATCCTCTCAAAGTGGACCGGCAAAGGCTCGGGGTTGAGGTTCCCGGCCAGCTCGTCCTCGACCTTCCTAAGATTCATCTGCGATCACCGACTGTCCGATCTTGCCTGCATCACATCACTCCCGAGTCGACTGCGGCGGGTATCCTGCGAGCGCCATTGCATCCAGAACCAGTGACTCCAATTCTTCCATCGGTAAGCCGCCCCACCATCCCCGTTTCCGTCCGTCGCGCATTATGGTGACGGCCTTTCGAGAGCGGCGGCCTTGCCGTAGCACCACCCAGTGGTCCGCGCGTCATTCATGCCCGCCGTTGGTCAACAGAGAATTGCGGATGCTTTCGTCGGTCAACTCCCGAGAACAGTTCGAGAAGCTCCGCTACGATAACGATGTGCATCATCACAGACTGCCGGCCGGGCTTCTCCTTCCGAGCAAGGCTCGTGAGCGTTCCGGCTAGCCAATTCGCTTCACGTCATTTGCCAACCAATTCGGCAGCAGCACAGGAATTCTCAATGGAAATCCCTGCTAAGACCCCGCTGATTTCAATCGCAGAAGTCGGCTTACGGACGGCTTCCCAAGTTTCGTTCGCAATACCCAGGAAGACCTGGGCCACTTGCGAATCAAATAGAATTCCTGCATTGCGTTCGATTTCCATCCGCGCAGCCTGGAACGGCAAAGCCGAGTGGTACGGGCGGTCCGAGGTCATGGCATCGACTGTGTCCGCCACCGCAAATATCCTCGCTCCCAGTGGAATCTCCGTTCCTTTCAGACCTTGCGGGTAACCGCTGCCGTTCCAGCGCTCGTGGTGGGCGAGGATAATTTCCGCGGCGTCGGCGAGAAAGGCGATGCGTTTCACCATGTCGTACCCGATTTGCACATGGGTCTGCATGATTTTCCGTTCTTCTGACGTGAGCGGTCCGGGTTTGAAAAGAATCGCGTCGGGTATCGCCAGTTTCCCGACGTCGTGCAGCCAAGCGCCCATCGCCAGGCTCTTGAGCTGCTTGGGCGTACCGTGCAGCGCCTTCAGCATCTCGAAGGAGTACAGAAATACGCGCCGCGAGTGCCCCCCGGTTTGGCTGTCGCGAAGGTCGATAGCCGCTCCCAGCGCGTCCAGCGTATCGGCATACCCGCGTTCGATCCGCGCGAGCGCGTTTTGCAGTTGCAGCGTTCGTGCGCTGACCATCTCCTCAAGATGCTGGCGATAGTTCGCCACTTCTCGTTCCAGTTGGCGCTTGTGGAAGGCGCGCTCTAAACTTGTCACAATCATATCTGCCTCGAGCGGCTTCACCAGGTAATCGTCGGCGCCCTCGCGCATGGCCTGCATGCCCACACGAACATCATCGACTCCGGTAGCCATCAAGAACACCTGTTGGGGATAGAATCGCCGCACCTGCACTAACAGTTCCAAGCCAGAAACCCCGGGCATATTCAAATCCGCGATTACAGCATCTACGGGCTCACGCTGCAGGATGCTTAGTGCCTCTGCGCCATTCCCAGCCGTCGTGCAGGACATTCCAGCCTGCGCCAGCATCACCGCCAACAGTTTCCGGCATTCGGCTTCGTCGTCAACGATCAACAAACGGGTTCCCGGAGAACTCGTGCCCGCAGTCGCGTCAGCTCGGCGATTGCTGCGCGATCGTTCCATCACAACTTCGTGCGGGAGGTTCATGGCACGTCCCCTGCTAGCCTGATCGCTGCCCGAAGAAGACCATCAGCAAGAGCCTTCCTGATCGGTTGCATTCTCAGCGCTCTCTGGCTGGTTCTGCTCCACTGGCTTCGCAAATCGCCCGCGGAGTCGAAGCAGCGCGGGAGTATGAATTTGGGACATCCCCGCTTCCGAAATCCCGAGCAGCCGCGACACGCCGCGTATGCTCGCAGCGACAAGACGAGCACGCGCAGAGCGCCGACAATTAACCGGATGCCGGCGGGCCAGCAACACCTGGCGCGTCCCGCGAGTCCGCGCCGCCCCCGCTTGACATCCCATTCCGGGTTTCCCAAACCGGAACAGCGGAGTCGCGCACTGCCACCAAATGTCAGCGACCAACCAGAGCGCCCGCAATGTTACTCATCTTCGACGTACCATCTACATACTAGAGCCAACGAGGTGTGTGTATAGTAGGGAATTCCACTACGGGATAACTGATTGGAACTATCGACCACCGCGGACTGGAAAAATAGGGGCTGCGCTGACGTCCGAACTTCGGCTGGATTACGTTTAACCGACTCGATTTAGCATTTTATTGTGGATCGCGTAATGCACCAGTTCCCGAGTCGAATGTAAGCCAAGCTTAAGCATGATTCTTCCCCTGTGACTCTCTACAGTCTTCACCGTTATTCCCAGCCTTGCAGCCGTTTCCTTATTCCCGGTCCCTTCAACAAGCAATTTGAGAACATCCCATTCCCTAGCCGTCAGTGCCACTGCATGCGCCGTCGGATTCGCGCCCTTCTCTGGACTACTTGGCAAAGCTTCTTCGACCGATTGATGTGAGACAAAGGGCATTTGGTTTGCGGAGCTCATCGCCGCAGAGCGATCACGGTGGGTGCGGGAGTCAAGAGCGTCCCCGACAGACCGCTCCATGATTCGCTGCAACAGCGCATCTGAATCGTGAGCAGTCAAGACAAGATTCCGAATCGACTTGTCACTGACGCTATAAAGCAACTGTTGCACCTTCTTTTGGCAGGCGTTTTCCACCACGATTCCGCCCACTAGTGTCACCCGGCCTGCTGCATTCTTGATGGGGAAGTAATCCACACTCCAGTAACTGGCTTCGTCCTTCTTGCGCAACTTTGCCCAAAACTCAAGACTCACTTCGCGACCACTGAGGAAGACATGCCTGAACGGAGCCTCCAATGTGACAGCAGCCTCTCCGATGACGTCACGTGCGGTTTTGCCAAGATGTGCCTTGGGTGCAACGCCATTCATTGCAGCAAGAGCTCTGTTGACGGCTCGGTAGCGAAATTGCCTGTCTAGAATACCAAAGCCAAAAGTGGACACGTTAAACAGCCCGTTTAACAGCTCGTGAGGTTCAGTGAGAGCTGCAGAATCGAACCGTCTTATCGTCTTCGCGGCCTTCATACCTGTGGGCGGTCCTTCGGCTCTTCTGTTTTTCTTCCTTATCAATCGCTCCCCCGATTCCATACTGCTGAAAAAGCTGCGGGCGAATCAACGCTGCAGATTACGTACGCAATAGTACGTATGGGTAAGATACCGGTATCGCCCTTATAGGCGTAAACTAACCGTTGCAAAGCCTGCAGCATCCTTTCGGTCCGCGTTCCAACTGCAACCCACCATCGAAGGGGGACAGCATGGACCACCCCGGCGCAGCGCTCTTGGGCTCCTACGATTATTGTCGGGTCGTCCTGTCCATCGTGGTCCCCGTGTTGGCTTGCTATCTTGCCCTCGATCTCGCGGTCTGCTTGCCGGCCACGCCCGGGAGAGCCTCATGACGATGGCCTATCCGCGCAAAGCGAACTGGTTTGTGCGGCCACCAGCGTCCGTCGCCCTGCGCTATGGATTGGCTTTGGTTTCGGTCGCAGCTGCGCAAGGCCTGGCGCATACGTTTCTATACTTCCATTTGCCGCAGCCGCTGACTGCCTTGGCGCTGTGCGCAATCGCGATCACGTTTCGGTACGGCGGCACCATGCCCGGCATCCTCGCCGCTTTACTCTCAGCGCTGATCCGCAGCTATGTTTTCGAACCTGAAATCAGTACCGCCTCTCGCCTTTCTTATGACCTCGTTTTTCTGATGTTTGCGATGCTAATGATCCATCTCACGCGAGAGCGAAAGGGGCTTGAAGGTAGAGTCGCGGAGCGAACTGCGGAACTGACTCGGGCCAATGACGATCTGAAACTTGAGATTGCCGAACGCGAGCAAGCTGAAGAGGAACTCCGGCGACTTTCGGGCCAGCTTCTCCATTTGCAGGACGAGGAGCGGCGCAAGATCGCTCGGGACTTGCACGATTCCACCGGGCAAAACCTCGTTGCACTGGCAACGATGCTTAGTCAACTCCGCGATTCAGTTCTTTCGCGCCAGGGAAAGTCGCCTACGCTTCTATCCGAGTGTAAGGCATTGGCGGACCAGTGCATCCGTGAAATCCGCACGCTCTCTTACGAGTTGCACCCAGCCGTGTTGGATCAGGGTGGATTGGAGGATGGGATTCGTGACTACGTCGACGGCTTCACCAAGAGAAGTGGCATCCCAGTAGAATTGGAACTGTCACCGAGAGTCGGGCGAATGTCAGGAGAGATCGAACTGGCTTTATTCCGAGTGGTACAAGAGAGCCTTACCAACATTCAGCGCCATTCGGGAAGTCGGCAAGCCAAGATACGAATTGATCGCAACGCACATCTCACGCTGGAAATCAGTGACATTGGCCGCGGAACCGCTGCCCGCGAGCAGAAAGGGAAGGACGAGCTCCGGTTCAAAGTGGGTGTCGGTATCGCCAGCATGCAGGAGCGAGTGAACTTGATCGGAGGCCAGCTGGAGATTGATTCCAGGAATCAAGGCACAACCGTACGCGTAACGATACCCCTCAGAGCTAAACAATCGTGAAAAGACTTCGCATCCTCATAGCTGACGACCACGCGTTGGTGCGGCGTGGTGAAAGGACGCTCCTAGAGGCCCGACTCGGCTGGAGGGTCGTGGGCGAGGCAGCCAATGGCCGTGAGGCGGTCGAAAAAGCAATCGAGCTGAAACCGGATGTGGCCGTAATCGATATCGGCATGCCCGAACTGGATGGAGTCGAGGCAGCACGTCAGATTGGAGAGGCGGTTCCGGGCACCAAGGTTCTTGTTCTCACCATGCACGAGTCAGACCAGATGGTACGACGTGCCTTGGATGCGGGAGCTCGCGGATACCTGTTGAAATCGGATCTCACCGACACGCTCATCAAAGCCGTGAAAGCAGTTGCCGAGGGTAAGCGTTACCTCCCTGCGAAAGTGTCCGAGATCGTGCTGGAGGGATTTCTCAACAGGAGAAACCAGCCTCAGCACGTGGAGCGGGCAGGTGCCCGCGCCACTCCTCGCGAGATTGAAATCATCCGTTTCCTGGCCGAGGGCAAGGTGAATAAGGAGATCGCTGCGCTGCTGGGAATCAGCGTCAGGACCGTCGAGGCACACCGATCTAAAATTATGCTCAAGCTTGGCGTCCATTCGCTCGCCGAACTCATTCACTATGCGATGCGCCATGGGATAGCCCAAGTACCAGGAGGCGAGGCGTGAAGTTTGGCGGCCTTCTCACCCGAGAGTTTGGGACGGAGCGTGGTTGATGACATACTCCCGTCGAATTTCCGGGTCTGCCGAGCGAGCCCTAGTTAACTCGGCCGGAACTTATGCTAGGCCAGAAGTCCGCTTGGAGGAAATGTGGCAGAGGCGAACACTCTTTGCGCGCCGATCTCCTCGAAGCCCGTTTCTGGCCCTTGAGGGGCGCTTGTCCGATGGGGTCAGCCGCTTCTCTGGTCATGTTTGACAGGAACAAAAATGTGATCTGGAAAGCTCTGTAAACCGCGCCAGAGTTGCACGAGAGCTTGCGGTCATCTACCCGAGTGGATTCCAGCGCTTTATCATCAATGTCGGTGAAGCGGTACGGAACCCATTCGCCAGGACGTGAGGCAGCGACAGAGCCGAAAGATTCGCCAGTGAGTCGACAATATTGCAGCAGGAATCAGCCGCGCCCCCTCCTTCCGAGCAGTTGCGTATTCCCGCGCATCGGCGGCATTCCCAATTGGCCGTCGCCTTGTGGTAACGCCGATCCTCGCCCACCTTGGCGCCGTACAGCGCCCTGGTCGGTTGTTGGCAAGTGATGATGTACTAGCAGTCATCACCCTCAGCGCCCGCAAAATATTGGTGATGGAAGGCTTTGCCCGTTCCTTTATAGCCCATTCATCTGACATTGACATTCGCGGTGTTATAAATTCGGTCGGTTTTTGAACCTTCTACTTTTGCGGCAGCCCTCGAAGAGCCCAGGTGAATCTCAGGAGGAAATGAACAATGAAGCCATACGTCTCGCTGCTTGCACCGGCACTGTTAATGTGCGGTATGGTGGCTCCGGTATTCGCGCAGACCCCGACGGCGCCACAAGCAGTTTCTCCGTACAAATTATCTGTGTTTGCCAGCGCTCCGGCAGGCCTGAGCGCGCCAGACGACATCGCAGTTCTGGATGACCACGTATTCGTAGGCTATGGCGATGGACACGATCCGGGGGGCGTCGACGGGTTGAGCAGCCAGGTAGTGGAATACAACATGAACGGAAGTGTGGTGCACATCTATACCGTGCTCGGGCATGTCGACGGCGTAAAGGTGGACCCGATTACTCACAAAGTGTGGACACTGGAGAACGAAGACGGCAATGCTCGGCTCGTGATCATCGATCCGAAGACGCGGAAAACATCGCTTTATATCGTCGGCACCGGGCCACACGGCGGCGGCTACGACGACATCACCTTCCGAGGCTGCGAGGTGTACTTCAGCGCGTCGAACCCGTTGATCAGCCCGAATACGGCGCCAGCGATTGTCAGCGTCAAGCTGAGGAACGGCAGGGTGGAACTGGAAGGCGTACTGCAAGGCGATGCCAGTGCCATTAACATTCCGCTGGACACAACCGTCACCTTGAACTTGCAGGATCCAGACTCAATGACCCTCGATCCGCTGGGAAACCTGGTGCTGGACAGCCAGGGCGACCAGCAATTGATCTTCGTTTCGAATCCCGGCAACTCCCATCAGCGGGTCTTGCAGTTGCCGCTGTCGCACCAGACCCCGAGTGGGCCGGTGGGCGTGGAAGTGGACGACACCTTTTTCACTACCTCCAGCCAAGGTTTTATTCTCTTTGCCGACAAGGGCCTGAACAAGATTTTCAAGTTGAGCAAGAATGGCTGGGCGCCCGGCGTCGCCTACACCGCTGCGGACGGCGGTCCGTTTGTGGGCACGATTGATCTAACCACCGGTATCATTACCCCGATCGTGACGGGGCTTGTGGGTCCCGGGGGATTGATGTTTGTGGATACATCCGAGCACGGCTGGCCGGATTGGAGGCGAGACGACAACTCGTGCCGCGACGACCGCGAGTAGAGGCGCAACCAACTCTTCGAAGTGGTTCGCAATAAGCAGATTGCGGGCGAACTGTCGATTTCTGAGAGCACAATTAATTTCCACATCAAGAATATCGTGGACAAGCTTTGGGCTAGTGGCAGAACTCACGCTCTAACGATCGCCGTGCGAAGGAGACTGCTCGACGCTCCTCACAGAGCCGTCATGCGATTCGCGCCAGCCTTTGCTGCGCCTTTCGATTTGCCATACTGGCGACCTCCGACGCCGCCGTTGGTATCGTCGCTCAACCGTAGGCTGACGGTACTGAACCCCGTTCATGGATCGTTTCCGAATGAGCGACAATCCACCCAGAAGCTCATCTTTCGCTTCCTAGAACTCCGTTTGCGCAGATATCGTAGATCGAGTCGCGCTGCTTTCGGAAGGAGGATGGGAGGCGCTCTCAAACACGCGCATTCATTCTGTCATTTGCGTTCGGGCCGAGCTTGAGGTTGGGCCGGAACCAGCTCGGCATAGGGGCAGAGACTAGCCGTACGACCAATGATCTCTCCTCGCTCTGCGGAGGCAGCTGTTAGGTGCGGGTTCCTTGGAGCAACGGAAATGGAAAAAGTAACGGGGATCGGAGAACTGTTCTTCCGAGCCCACGGTCCGAAAGTGTGCGGCGTTGGGACCAGCAACACTTTGGGGGTCTCGCTCACACCATCGAGCTACGAGGACTCGGTTTGGCAGCAAGAGGCAGGATCCACCGTTTCGACTGCTTTCGCCGAGACCAAGCAGCGCGAACACAAATGCTCGCCCGCAATCTCTCTCCCATTTACGATTGCAGAAGGGTGCACTTGCGTCTGTATTCCCTGGGCGCTACGGCCATCTCTCGCCGTAAGCGTCCGGGGTGAACCGTCTGGGTGAAGTGAGGGTGGATAAGCGATGGTGATCGTGGGCACTAAATAGGTGCCCACGAGGGATAGGTGGACACTTCGGCTAAGAGACGGCGGCGTTGGGCCATCGAGATCAAGCGCAGGATCGCAAAAGAG
>Ga0210394_10002674_pt1 | contig 24040 bp, 25 predicted proteins | sample IncBWC12MmetaG_FD_160121 | JGI IMG/M metagenome (GOLD analysis project Ga0210394, IMG submission 160121) | Forest soil microbial communities from Barre Woods Harvard Forest LTER site, Petersham, Massachusetts, United States - Inc-BW-C-12-M | ecosystem: Environmental > Terrestrial > Soil >... | reverse complement strand
CCCGTCCGTTATGAACTTTGGCGCGGCCCTCAGTGCGTCCGCAATTTTCTCGGCGTCCGTCGTTGGCAGATGTTCAGTCATGCTCTGATGTTCAGTCATGGTCTGAGCGCCCGCTGCCTTCGCGCCCACCGTGAGTGCGGCGAAAAGACAAGTTAGTACCGTTGGCTTCATAACGAACCTCCAGAAGAATTCATTGTCGACAGTGATCTGGAAGCTGGCCTCTGTGTTGTGGGGAAAGTCAGGTAACGCCCGATAGTCCACCGATCGGTCGGCACCGCACGACGACCGAGCGTCGAGATCAGGGGGGAGAGTATCCCGCTGCGAGGGCAGCCAGATTCATTGTGCCTTTCTACGCAGCGCTCTCCTCCAAGAGCTTTATCAACTTGGTGTCGAGCAAAGCGGGTACAGAGGAGCGCTGCATCTCCGGGAATTTGCTGAAGAATGCCGACGGTAGGTCCATGTCGATCCGAGTCTCCTCGCCATCCCTCTGCGAAACGCAGACGCGCACGGGAGCTCCCAAACCGGCGGCACCGCTGTACTCGAACAGGCCACGTGCGACGACAGCGTTCCCGATGAGGTAGAACTTCGACTCGATGGGAATTCCCGCCAGGCGCATTGTGGAACCCTGTTCGAAGTCCCAGAAGATCGACAAGGGCGTGGAAGTGGAGTCAACGTACGCTTCGACACCCGGGCGATCGCCGTGCGTCACGTATTCCATCAGTTTGGGAATGTGGAAGCGTGGCAAGCTGCTTTCGATCGCCTGAGTAACCTCGAAGAAGGACTTGCGCGAGCGTACGGTAAAGAGAACCCCATCGAACTTGGTCTTCGTCGTCTGTGCGGAGACTCCCATTGCTTCGTCTGTGCTTCTCATTTGTAAGTACTCCTTTGAGTTCGATCTACCACAGCTCGCCATAGCCAGAGAGGGTCTCTGCCTTGGCCGCAGGCATCTGTATTCTCTGATAAAGTGACAGACCTGTACGTCACTTTGCGATATTATTGACAGGTCTGTCACTTTGTCAAGCGAAGGAGCGAGACCGCAGGCGCAAGCGGATATGCGGGTAGGAGTCCGACGCCGTCGGGGAGCCCCGCCAAGGGGCAAAGCATTTTCCGCGCTACCGCCTCGCGAGCGGCACCAGCGATTCCGAAGAATGAGGGTGAACGATGCCGTACTTTGAGGAGAAAGATACGTCGACCGAGCCGAATCCGCATCCGCTCGACGCGGTGATCTGGCGCGCTCTTACGAGCGTTCAGGCGAGTCTTGCCGAGGGCGACGAGCGGGCCCGCCGTTATCCGGCAGCCATTGCACCCTTTGCTGCAACGGTCGACACGGAGCCGGCCTCGTTCAGCTCGCTGATGGCTTTGGTCGACGGCGATGACCGGATCGCGTTGTTTACGACCGAAGAGGTTGAGCCTCCGTCCTCCTTCTCGGTGGCCCGGCGAGACTCCGTCGACCAGATGGTCTTAAAGGATCCGGGTGCTTGCGCGGCTCAGCCTGGGACTGCGGCCGTGGCCCTTGGGATCGCCGATGTTCCCGAGATGCTCGAGCTCACGAGCGTGACCCAACCCGGCCCCTTCGGCCCGCGGACCATCGAGCTTGGTCACTACATCGGAATTCGTCGGCGAGGCGCTTTAATCGCGATGGCCGGCGAGCGCATGCGCCTCGACGGGTTCACCGAGATCAGCGCGGTCTGCGTGGAGCCTGCGTATCGAGGACACGGCTTCGCAGTCGACCTCGTCAGATCGCTGGTCTCATCGATAGCAGCGCGGTCCGAAACCCCGTTTCTGCATGTCTTCAGCTCAAACCATGCAGCGATCGCTCTCTATCGAAAGTTGGGCTTTACGCTTCGACGGCGCATGCGTCTTGCTGTGCTCGCACGAGCGGAGGCTGGGTGAGCTCCGACATGAACGCCCGGGCCTATGCCGGAACTTACTCGGATGCGATGGATGGTGTGATGCGGGTTGTTGCCTTTCCGATCAAGGTGTCAGGCCGACAGGCCTGTAACTTTGTCAAGTTGAGAAATCGAAATGAGAGGAGCAGGCCGATATGAATGCAGGAGCCCGACCCCGACGGGGCGCCCCGCCAAAGGGGGAAGTGACCGCCCGCGAGCGCATCCTCGCTACGGCGAGGAAATTGTTTTACCGCGAGGGCATCCGCGCCATCGGCGTCGACACGATCGTCGAGCGATCCGGCGTGTCGAAGACGAGTCTGTATCGCCTGTTTGAATCCAAGGACGCGTTGATCGCCGCCGTCGTCACCGAACAGGATCGGTTGTTTTGGACGTGGTGGAACCGCATCGAAGAGCAGCACGCTGATGATCCGCGCGCTTTGCTGGAGGCACTGCTGTCCTGGGCCGCGAAGCGGATCGCGGACCCCGCCTGGCGCGGCTGCCCGTTCCTCAACCTGGCGACGGAGTTTCCCGACGACAATCATCCCGGCCGGGTCATCGCTCGACGCAACAAGGAGGAAGTGCGGGCGAGGCTCGCGTCGATAGTTGCCAGGCTCGGCGCGAGTGATCCCGACCGTATCGCGTCTCAGATAGCTCTGATGATCGACGGCGCCTACGTCACGGGACTTTTAGCAGAGCCGGCCGATCTGGAAGGCGACCTCGTCGACGCCGCGGTGAAATTTGTTGGCCTGGTAGACCGTCCGAAAACGCTCAAAAGGGATGCGTCGCGCCAAGCGCAGCACCGAAGCGGACCCGCCGAAGGATCCACGCGCCCTCGCGCCAAGCGTCGGTGAGCTGGTACGGCGCGACCACGACCACGGCAATGCTTGAAATGCGCGTCATGAGTGCAATGAGAAAGAGTTTGAAATCAGCTTCGAACCGGACAGGTCTGACATCGCGGCAACAAGGGAGAACTTTGTGAAATCGATGCCACCTATTTCTATTTCTCGCCGCACTTTGCTTGCGGGTGGGACTGCCGTTGGTGCAAGCCTGTTGTTGGGTCAAATGGTCGGGGCGGAAAGTCTTGGAGGTGTTGGCAGCCCACTTCTCAAGGAGTATGACATCGCCACCAATGGCATCTTCTTACACGTGACGGAGCTAGGTGAAGGGCCAGCCGTTCTTTTCTGCCACGGGTTTCCGGATACTGCCTACACATGGCGCCGACAGATGAAAGCCATCGCCTCAGCCGGATATCGGGCAATTGCGCCAGACATGCGCGGCTATGGACGCAGCTCGGCTCCGTCAGACGCAGGCTTGTACACGCCACTGCACACGGCCGGTGACTTGGTTGGTCTGCTCGATGTACTTAAGATCCCTAGCGCTGTTCTCGTAGGCCACGACTGGGGCGCCGCTCACGCATGGAATGCGTCGCTGATGCGCCCTGATCGATTCAAAGCGGTATTCTGCCTGAGTGTGCCTTACGTTCCGCGTGGAGATGTTAGTGTCTTCGAGAGAATGCGAAAGTCGGGCCGCGAAAACGCTTTCTACATGTTCGAACAGATTCGACCGGACGCCGATCAAATTTGGGCTAATGCCGCAGTCACCATTCCAGGGATTCTGTATTGGGCATCGGGTTCTGCTCCACCCGATAAGCGCTGGAGCCCTATGGATCCTGCGCGCAGCCTTCATCGTCCGGCTCCAGGGCCGTTGCCGTCATGGGCGGAGCCGGATTACGTCAATCATAACGTCGGAGAATTCCAGCGCACGGGTTTTCACGGCGGCCTGAACTACTACCGCGCCGCCGAACCGTATTTCTTTTTGTCCGCCGCTTTCAAAGGAGCGAAGATCACCCAACCTTCCTTTTTCATTTGGGGGAAGATGGAAGGATTGAGAGAACTCTATCCACTAACGCTGGACCAAATGCGTTCCGGACTTCCCGGTCTCGTGGGAGGGCTCGAACTCGACAATGTGGGCCACTGGGTACAACACGAATCCACTGACATAGTCAGTGACCAGCTTGTCAAGTTCCTGCGCACCGTGCACTCCGCAACATGAGCCGGAACCAGGTCTGACAGCTTCAAGCGCCAAGCGGCTACCCGGCGTCGCGATCAGGACGCCGGTAGCCAGTGCCGCATCCGTCGCGCAAGCCACGGCACCGTGTAAGTGGGATGTCAGGCGGCGCCGCGCACCAGTTCAGGTGAACTCCGGATCGCCAGCGCTACTTTGCACGGCTATAGTCGGTTAGCGTTGAATGGGTATCGGGTTTCATCACCGGGAAAGCCCGCACGGGCTTCCCGGGTGGCTACCTTGGGAGGAATGACCATGCGACTGACCACAAAAGGGCGCTTTGCGGTAACTGCAATGATCGACCTTGGCCTACGGCAGCATCGCGGGCCTGTCACACTGGCAGGCATCAGCCAACGCCAAAGGATCTCTTTGTCTTATCTGGAGCAGCTGTTCGCGAAGCTACGCCGGCATCAGCTGGTCGAAAGTACCCGGGGCCCGGGTGGTGGATACCGGCTCGCCAAGCCGATCGAATTGGTGAGCGTGGCGGACATCATCTTCGCGGTCGACGAGGCGATGGATACGCCGCAGTTCGCCAGCAAGGAGAACGGCGACAACGAGCAACGTTGCACGACGCTTGAGCTTTGGACCAGCCTGAACCGTCAGGTGATTGACTTTCTGGATTCCGTGTCCCTGCGAGACCTGGTTGATCAGCAAAAGAGCCGAGCGTCGCAGACCTCGGCGTCCACCAGCGCGGCCGGCTCTACGGTCGCCGCGCTGTCGGATGCGTGAAGCCGCACTTCTCTTTATCCCTGCGGGGACGTTGGCCTACGGGCAGGCATGAGCCTTCATGACGACGAACACGACTGAACAACGGAAATAGAGTCTGCCGGGCTTTCGGTTGCGGCACTGCGCATCGGCCCGTAGTCGAGGGCGACTGGCCACCGGGAAGCGTGCGCCGCTGGCCGAGGCTCGGGAGTACCTGCTCGCTCGTGTGCGCGACGACAAGCGGCAATTTCCGGCAATCAACCATCCGATTGATTCGGGCAGATCTACTCAACCGTCACGCTCTTCGCCAGATTCCTCGGCTTGTCGATGTCGGTTCCACGCGCAACCGCCGTGTGATAGGCCAGCAGCTGTAGCGGTACGACGTGCAACAGCGGTGACAGATCTCCATAGTGCTCCGGCAGCCGGATCACGTGGATGCCGTCGCTGGCCTCGATATGGGTGCCGGCGTCCGCACAAACGAACAGCTGCCCGCCGCGGGCGCGCACCTCCATCATGTTGGTTTTCAGTTTCTCCAGCAGCAGGTCATTGGGTGCCACCGTGACCACCGGCATCTCGTCGGTGACCAGCGCAAGCGGGCCGTGTTTCAGTTCGCCGGCCGGATACGCCTCGGCGTGGATATAAGTGATCTCTTTCAACTTCAACGCCCCTTCCATCGCGATCGGGAAGTGCAGCCCGCGGCCGAGGAACAGCGCGTTTTCTTTGCGCGCGAACACGTCGCTCCAGGCGATGATGTTTGGCTCGAGCGCCAACACCCGCTGGACCGCGGCGGGCAGGTGGCGCAGGCTGCGCACCACGTCGGTTTCGCGTTCTGAGCTCAGACGCCCCTTGATCTTCGCGAGCGTCGTCGCCAGCAGGTACAGCGCCACCAGTTGCGTGGTAAAGGCCTTGGTCGACGCCACGCCGATCTCGACGCCGGCTCGCGTCATGAACAGCAGCTTCGTCTCGTGCACCATGGCGCTGGTGGCGACGTTGCACACCGCCAGCGTGTTGTCCATTCCGAGCGACTGGGCGTGCTTGAGCGCCGCCAGCGTGTCCGCAGTTTCGCCCGATTGCGATATGACGACCACCAGCGTGGCGGGGTCCGGCACCGAAGTCCGGTAGCGGTATTCGCTGGAGATCTCCACCACCACGGGCACCTGCGCGATCGACTCGATCCAGTAGCGGGCTACGCAGCCGGCGTAGTAGCTGGTTCCGCACGCCAGGATCAGCACGCGATCGATGTCGTGCAGCGCCTCGTCGGCCCCCTCGCCGAACAGCAGCGGGTCCAGCGCGATCGCCTGGTCCAGTGTGTCGGCGATCGCCTTGGGCTGCTCGAAGATTTCCTTCTGCATGTAGTGCCGAAACGGCCCGAGCTCGACCGCGTTCGAAAACGCGCTGACGGTCCGCACGGGCCGCTCGACGGGCTGACTGCGTCGATCGACGATCCACACCCGGCCCAGCTGCAGGTCCGCGACGTCGCCTTCTTCCAGATAGATGAAGCGGTCCGTCACGCCGGCCAGCGCCAGTGCATCGGAAGCCAGGAAGTTCTCGTCGATGCCGATGCCGATCACCAGGGGGCTGCCCGAGCGGGCGCCGATCACGCGGTGCGGCTCCTCGCGACAGAACACCGCGATCGCGTACGCGCCCTGCAGCTGGCGCACCGCCGCCTGCACCGCCTCGAACAGGTCGCCCTGATAGCGATGGTCGATCAGGTGCGCGATGACCTCGGTATCGGTTTGGCTCTCGAACACGTACCCGGCGACTCGCAATTCCTCGCGCAGGGACTCGTAGTTCTCGATGATTCCGTTGTGCACGACGGCGATGCGCGCGCGCCGCGTGACGCCGGCCTTCGCGGATCCGGGGCCCACCGAGACGTGCGGGTGGGCGTTCGCCGTCGTCGGCGCTCCATGCGTGGCCCAGCGCGTGTGCGCGATGCCGAGATAGGACGAGAGCGACTCGGCCTGGTGGTTCAACTCCGCTACGCGCGCGACGCTGCGCAGACGCTTGAGCTCGCCGTCGACATGCACGGCGACTCCGCACGAGTCGTAACCCCGGTACTCCAGCCGCCGCAGGCCCTCTACCAGCGTCGGAACGATGTTTCTCTGCGCAACGGCGCCGACGATTCCGCACATGCCAAAGTCCTCAGACTCGATCGAGGTCCGGATCGTAGGAGGGTCATCGAGAAATTAACTTGCAATTTTGCATGTTCTAAGGTTATTAATTGCTCAACGAAAATCTGATGAAATATAATGAATGTAGAAGCTGACTAAATGGAATAAATAGATGATCTCGCTCGACGACACCGACCGTCGCATCCTGAACGCGGTACAGCAGGATTGCTCGCTGACCAATCAGGAGCTGGCTGAACGGGTCCACGTGTCGGCGCCGACTTGCTTGCGCCGGATGCGGCGACTGATCGACGAAGGTGTGATCGAGCGCCAGATCGCGATCGTGTCGTCCGAGGCCCTGGCCGCCGGGCTGACCGCGATCGTCGAAGTCACGCTGGAGCGGCAGGCGGCCGAATTGATCGAGCAGTTCGAGCGGCATCTGAGCGCGGAGGCTGCGGTTCAACAGTGCTATCGCGTATCGGCCGGACCCGACTTCGTGCTGGTGGTCTACGTCGCCGACATGGCCGCGTACCACGCCTTCGCCCACCGCGTGTTGAGCGCACACGCCAATGTGCGCAACGTACGCAGCTTTTTCTCGGTGCGCCGAAGCAAGTTCGCGCCCAGCGTTCCGGCTTGATGCCGCAGCGACCCATGGCGCAGCCTTTAAACTGGGTCGGAACCTGATATCGAAATTCAGCGATGTCCATCAGCGCAGAGCCTTTGCTGAGCCACGCCCAAATGGCTGACGCCGAACCTGCGGCCGAGCCGATCCAGACCGACGCGGTGATCGTCGGCGCCGGGCCCGTGGGCTTGTTCCAGGTGTTCGAGCTCGGCCTGCTCGAGATCAAGGCGCACGTGGTCGATTCGCTTGCGCACATCGGCGGTCAATGCATGGAGCTGTACCCGGACAAGCCGATCTACGACATTCCGGCGGTTCCGGTTTGCTCTGGCCGCGAGTTGACCGAGGCGCTGTTGAAGCAGATCGCGCCGTTTCATGCCACCTTCCACCTCGCACAGACGGTCAGTACGCTGCAACGCCAGCAGGACGGGGGCTTTCTGCTCGAAACGTCGCGCGGCACTCGCTTCCTGACGCGCACCGTGATCATCGCTGCGGGTGTGGGTGCTTTCGAGCCGCGCCGCCTTCGGGTCGAGGGGCTGTCCGAGTTCGACAACAAGCAGCTCTTCTACCGGGTGCGCGATCCCGGCGAATTCGCCGGCAAGCGGCTGGTGATCGCCGGCGGAGGCGACTCCGCCCTCGACTGGGCGCTGAACTTCGCAAAGGACGCGACGCGCTCCGCCGATGACCTGCTGCTGGTGCATCGCCGCCACGAGTTTCGCGCCGCGCCGTCCAACGTGGCCAGAATGCGCGACCTGGTCGAACAGCGAAAGATGCGCTTGATGGTCGGAACCATCACCGGGTTCGAGCAGGCCGAGGGGGATCTGACCGCGGTGCATGTGACCGGCGCCGACGACCAGGCCGTCACTCGCGTGCCGCTGGACGCGCTGATCGTGTTCTTTGGACTCACCCCGCGCCTGGGGCCGATCGCCGACTGGGGGCTGGATCTCGAAAAGCGCGCGATCGCGGTCGATACCGAGCGCTTCGAAACGAACGTGCCAGGCGTCTTCGCGGTCGGCGACATCAACAGTTATCCGGGCAAGAAGAAGCTGATCCTGTCCGGTTTCCACGAAGCGGCGCTCGCCGCGTTCGGCGCCGCCCGCTACGTGTTTCCCAACAAGCCGATCCATCTGCAATACACGACCACCTCGACCAAGGTGCACAAACTGCTGGGCGTCGATTCGCCGGCGCAGGCCCCGCGGTGAAGGCCGCGCCCTCGCTCGGCGCCTGGGTCAGCGTCGCGCTGCTGCTGACGCTGGCGGCGCCCGCCCGTGCCGTGTACGAATCTGGTGAGCCCGGGTCATTCGACTATTACGTGCTGGCGCTGTCCTGGTCGCCGACGTTCTGCGCGGCACACCCGGCCGATCACGCCGAGTGTGGTTTGCGCCGCGGCTTCGTCGTGGACGGCTTGTGGCCGCAGTACACCGGTGGTGGTGGCCCCGAGCATTGCGCCGCCACCGACTCGCTCGACCGGGAAACCGTCGAGCGCGCCCAATCGGCCATGCCGGACCAGCGGCTGATACGCCACGAGTGGGTCGTGCACGGCACCTGCACCGGCCTCGCGCCACACGACTACTTTGCGACGATGATCCGCGCGGTCGGACGGCTGACGATCCCGGACGAGTTCGATGGCGCGGCACCCCACCAGATGACGGCGTCGGAAATCGTCGGCGCGTTCGCGAAATCCAATCCGTCGATGCCGCGACGCTCGATTGCGGTGCGCTGCCACGGCTCGCAATTCGAGGAAGTGAGGATCTGCCTGTCGCGCGACCTGCGTCCGGCGCCTTGCGGCGCCGATATCCGAACCCGTTGCCGCGCGGCTCCTGTGACGATCGGCACGATGCACTAACTCCCTCACCCCCGGCCCCTCTCCCGCAAGCGGGAGAGGGGCGAATTTGAACCGCTCTTCCGCGAACGCCGGAAATGAAACTCCCCTCCCCAAGCGGGAGAGGGAGTCTGCCTGCGAGCGCGAAATGGCCGTTCACATTGGCTGGGGGAGAACGAGGGGGCCAGCTCAGCCCCCTCGTTCTCTTGCTCTTTCCTTTTCCGGCCGCAGGCCGGAAAAGGGCCGGGGGTGTGGGTGGTTAATGCGCCACTTACTTCTTGAAGTCCTCCTCCTCGATCTGCAGATACGTGAAGTGCACGTTGCGCCGGTGATTGGCCTCGTACAAGGCCCACGTGCTGAACTGCGGAAGTTGCAAGTGGTCCACCGTTTCCATCAGGCCGTCGCCTCGCTGATAGGCGGCGCGCGTTTGATCCACCAGCGACTGCAGGTAGTCGGACATCGAAGTGAGCAATGCCGACCGACCCGTTGGGCCATGCCCCGGCACGACCATCGTCGGGCTCAAAGCCTGCATCTGGCGCAGCGCATCGATCCAGTTCGGCAGCACCCCGAGCTGCGTCTGCGGAATCACGTGAGAGCTGGCCAGGTCTCCGGTGAAAAGGACTCCGGATTCAACATCGAACACCGCCACCGAGCCGGGCTGCTTGGTCAAGCCGTAGTAAAGAATCCGGATCGCGCGGCCGCCGGCGCTGAGCGTCAAACTGCCGTCGATCAGGCGGGTCGGCCATGCGACCCGGGTGGCTTCCAGCGCATCGGTGTCGGCCTTGGATTTCACGTCGGCAACACAAGAGTCGCAGTGCGCGCGCATGAAGGACTCTGTGTCGCGGTGGGCCAGAACCGGAATGCCGCGCCGGGCGAATGCCGAGTTGCCGAGGACCTGGTCCGGGCTGGCTTGCGTGTTGATCGCCAGCACGACCGGCTGGTCGGTCACTCGCGCCACCGCGGCCAGCAGTGCCGCCCCGTGTTCGGCACTGCTGCCGGTGTTCACGACGATCACGCCGCTGCGCCCCACCAGAACGCCCAGGTTGGCAATTGCGCCGCGATTGGCCATCGAGGGAGCCTCGTCGGCGCCCCGCTGCACGTACACTCCGGGCGCAAGTTGATCCAGCGCGCCGTAGTCGGCGCCGACGGCCGCGTCGGCGCTCAGCGGCAGGCAAGCCAACGCCAGCGTGCCGGCGGCGAGCGATCGCAAGTAGGACCTTCGCAAGTGCGCAATAATCGCGATGCCGCACGGTGAGCGCCCGCACGGCGAGCGCCACCGGATCGCCGGGCCTTCCAGGGAGAATCCTTTCATGTCGATACGCGTTTCAATGGCGGCTGCCTTCTTCGCTCTGGCCGCCGGCTCTGCGTCCACGGCGTTCGCCTATGACTATCCGACCGTCGACCGTGTGCAATACGTTCTCGAATGCATGTACCGCAACGGCGGATCCAGCGTGTACGTGTACAAGTGCTCGTGTGCCATCGATTCGATCGCACAGAAGTACACCTACGACGAGTGGGTCGACGCCTCGATGATCTCGCGCTATCAGACCATGCCGGGAGAAGGCATGGGGATCTTTCGCGACAGCGACGAAGAGCGGGCCAAGGCCAAGCGATATCGCGAGGCCGAAGCCGACGCAAAGAAGTCGTGCGGCGTTCCCAAATAGCGGGGCGGCGCCAGGCCTCCAGGCGTCAGGATCCAGCCGCCACCGCCTTGCGAATCGCCAGCGAGCTTTCGAACGTCGCGTTGCTCGAGTCGACGACTTCAGCCTTCAAGTCGCCATCGCCGCGCGGAACGAAATAGAAGCGGAAATTCGGGTTTTCGCTGATCGTGAAATCGACGTCGGCGCTCATCACGGTCTTGCCGGCATAGCTGACCTGCACGGTTCGAACGAAACGCGCTGGAGCGTAGAGTCGGGTCACCTGGTCCATCGCCAGTCCTGACATGTTTGGGTGGCTGATCATCAGTTCGGCCAGGTTGGGCTGATTCATCTGCACGTCGCCCTCGGTGCGGAATTTGATCTTGCCCAGGCGGGCCATCGCCGCCTCCAGGTCCTTGCCGGCTGGCGCCGAACACCCGCCCGCCGCCTTGACGTACCTCATGGCCATGTACAGCTTGCCATCTTGCATCTCGGCGATGGCACGTACCCAGGTGTAGTCCTCGATGCGTATCCGCGTTTCGATATCGGCGCGCCCGCTGTCGGGCGACAACGTGAACACCGCGCCCATTGGCGAAGGGTTCTTGTCGATGACCAGATAGATCTTGCGAATCCAGCGATCCGGCTGCTGCGGCTGCACGGCGTGGATCAGGATCGGAACCACCGCCGCGTCTTCGGCGCGCGTCGGGGCCTCGAGCGCCACGACCTGGTCGGCATCCTGCTCGAAGCTGTGGCCGGCGAACTGCGCCTCGCGCACTTTGCGCCACGTGTCGGTTTCGGTCTCCTGTGAGCGCGCTGGCGCTGCGGCCAGCATCGCCAGCAGCAGCATGGCGGCCAAACCGTATCGCTTGTTCATCTGGCTTCTCCTTGCAGCGGCCGCCGCGTTAAATGCTCTCGATTGCGCCGGAGCGTTCACTGGTCTTCCCATTCGAGCTCGGCGTAGGCGGCTGCGATGTTGCGTCGATGATACCCGTCAAACAACAGCCACCGATCGCGCTCGTCGCCGGCAACTTCCTGCATGGCCTGCGTCATCGTGCGGTGCGCCCGTATCGCGGCGCGCGTTCCATCCGCCAGCGCTTTAAGGTAGCGGCGTTGCGCTGCCACCGCCGCGCGCCAGTCGTCGGAAGGGCCATGGCCCGGAATGATCCGGCGCGGATTCATGCGCTCGATTTCGTCGGTCGCCGCGAGCCAGCCGACCAGGCTGCCGTCCAGGGAGGGGATTCTTCCCGCAAACAACAGATCACCGGTCCACAGCGTACCCGTACGCTCGTCGTACACGGTCAGGTCGTTGTCGGTGTGCGCAGTGCGCCATGCGCGCAGGATCAGCGTCCGCTCGCCCAGGTCCAGCGAGTACGGCTCGCCGGGACTCACGTTGCGGGTCGGCATCACCGCCCACTGTGAATCGCCGGCCTGCGTGCCGAGCTCCCGCTGCTCGGCCCGGGCGTAGGTCGCGCTGCGCGCCGCCAGGGCCGGTCCCAGGTGCACATGCCCGATGAACTGCGGATCATCGGGAACAAAGGCTTTGTTGCCGTACACATGGTCGGGATGCATGTGCGTGTTGATCACGGCGCAGATCGGCTTATCGGTCCTGGCGTGCACGGCGGCACGCAGCCTGGCGCCCTCGAGGATCGATCCACCGGTGTCGATGACGGCCACGCAGCGATCGCCGATCACGAAGCCCACGTTGGCGATCGCACCCAGGTTGCCGGCCGAAGTCTCCTCCTGCGCTCCATAGAACACGTAGGCGCCATCACCCGCCGGGGCGAGCGGAAGCGGCGCGACTGGATCGGCGGCCGCGCGGCAGGCGCCCAGCGTGAGCGCGATCAGGCAAGTGGCCCGAAAGCCGCTGAATTGGGCTCGTTTCATCGACGTTGATATCCTAGCAACGACCATACCACCGGACTGCGGCCGCACAGCGACCTACGATCCAACTCCGAGCCATCGATGAAAGATCCGGCACACCTTGATCACTGGCGCGAGCGCGCCTTTGCGCTGGAAGCCGGCGTCGCGCAGGCGATCGTCGGACAGAGCCGGCCGATCCGGCTGACCACGATGGCGCTGCTCGCGGGCGGCCACGTGCTGTTCGAGGGCAACGTCGGCGTCGGCAAGACCACGCTGTTGCGGGCCTTCGCGCGCGCGATTGGCGGAGGCTTCGAGCGGATCGAAGGGACGGTCGACCTGATGCCCAACGATCTGATCTACCACGCCTACATCGACGCCGAGGGCCGGCCGCGCATCGAGCCGGGGCCATTGCTGCATCACGGTTCGGACCTGGCCGTGTTCTTCTTCAACGAGATCAACCGTGCCCGGCCCCAGGTGCAGTCGGTGCTGCTGCGCGTGATGGCCGAGCGCAGCGTGCGTGCGTTCAACCGCGACAGCGCGCTGCCGTTCGTCAGTGTCTTCGCCGACCGCAACCGGGTCGAACGGGAGGAGACCTTCGAGCTGGCGGTGGCGGCGCGCGACCGTTTCATGATCGAGGTGTCGATTGATGCGCCGACTGACGACGAGCTGCGCTGGCGGTTGATCAGCGATCCGCAGTTCCACGACGCCGATCAGTTGCTCGAGAGCGTGCCGCGCGGGTCGCTCGATTTTCGGTCGCTGCGCGAGGGAGCGCAGGCGATCCAGCGTGCGGTGCGCGCCAGCGACTCGCTGCGCCGCTACGCGCTGGCACTGTGGGATGTGTTGAACCGGCCCGCCGCGCATGGGCTGATGCTGGAAGGCGCGGACATCGGTCGAATGCTGCTGGCGGGGCCCAGCCCGCGGGGTCTTTCGATGCTGTTGCGGATGGCCCGCGTCGGAGCGTGGCTCAACGGCCGCGACTACCTGACACCGGAAGACCTGCGAGACCCGTGGCACGAGGTGATGACGCATCGGCTGGCGCTTGATCCGGTGTACGAGCTGCGGCGCGCGGAACTGGTGCCGCGCCTGCTGGCGCGCGTGCTCGATCGCGTAGCGACGCCCTGATGAACGACGGCGACGATCCCGTGGGGCAGGGTGGCGACGCACAGGAAGTGCTGTACCGGCTCGGGCGCAGCCCGCTGCACAGTCGCCCGGGCCAGCACCGTTCGCGCGCGCTCGGCCCTGGATTGGATCCACACGGGTTCGCGCCACTGCTGAGCTATCCCGACGCGCGTCGCCTCGATCTGCATCTGTCTTCGCGCGACCCGTTTGGACAATGGATCGTGCGCTTGCCACGCCAGCGTTCGAGCGCCACGCTGATCGTGGTGGCCGACCTGTCGGCGTCGATGGCGTTCGGCCAGGCCCCGCGCAAGCAGGATACGCTGGCCGACTTGGTCGACGCGCTGGGACATTCGGCGTGGCGCTCGGGTGACGCGTTCGGATTCGTGGGCGCCGATCGGGCGATCAGCGAGCAGTGGATGCTGGCGCCGACGCGCAGCCGCGGCGCCACGGTCGAGCTGGTGCAACGCCTGCGGGATGCGACGCTGGATGGCCGCGGTGCGGGGGCCATCCGTCTTGCGGCGGACCGATTCGGCCGACGGCGCGACGCGCTCGTGTTCCTGGTGTCCGACTTCCATTGGCCGGAGGCGGAATTCGAGGCAGCCTGCTCGGCGCTGGCTGCGCGCGACGTCGTGCCGGTCGTGCTGTGGGCGCGCCACGAGTTCGCGGCGTGGCCGCGGCGAGGCCTGGCTGAAGTGCAGGATCTCGAAAGCGGCGAGCGACGCACAGTCTGGTTCCGACCCGCGCTGGCGGAACGGATGGCGGGCGCCGGCACGCAGCGCCGCGCCGAGCTCAGGCGGCGCTTTGCCCTGCAGGGCTGGCGGCCGTTCTTCTGCGACGGCGCGTTCAAAGCGGCGTCGCTGAACGCGTACTTCCATGGCGAAGATCGCGCTTAGCGCATTCGCGGTGCTGGTTTTGCTGTGCGAGGTTGCCGGCGCGCAGACGCTCGACACGATCGAGCCGCGGCCTTTCGGCCACTCGGTCGGCGACGTATTGGAGCGCCGGCTGCTGATGGATCCGAGGCGCGACGGAAAGCTGGATCCCGCCAGCCTGCCGCGGCCCGGTCGGTACGGCCGCTGGTTTCAGCTGCGCTCGGTGACGCCGGTGCCGGACGGGGCTCGGCTGGACTACCAGATCGTGAACACGCCTGCGCAACCCGATCAGGAAAACCTGCCCTCGCTGAGCGTGCGAGTGATCGGCTTGGACGGGCGCGCGCACGATGCCCAGATCGGTCCATTCACGGTGGCGATGGCACCGATCGCGCACTTCGGTTCCAACGAAATCGTCCAGGCCGGCAACATGCGCCCGGACTTGAATCCGCCGCCGATCGACACCTCGGCCAGGCGCCAGCGCGTATTCGTGTATGCCGCAGCGCTGATCGCGTTGGCCACGGTGCAGCTGGCGCCGGCGCTGGCGCGCCGCCTCGGGTGGCGCCGGGCGGGCCCGTTTGTGCGCGCTTTGCGTGCGCTTCGCAGACGACGGCTGCGCGGCGACGAGGTGGCAACGCGCAGCGATGCGCTGCGTTGCCTGCACCGGGCGCTTGACGAGGCCGCGGGGGCCACTGTCGCACTGGACAACGTCGAGCAGCTTTGGCTGGCGCATCCGTGGCTGGCCCCTGCGCGCGCCAACGTGGAGGCGCTGCTGGCCGACTCGCGCGGCGCCTTCTTCGGCGGTGCGCCGCCGCCGCCCCGAGCTCGGCTGGATGCACTGGCCGCGCAACTCGCCGATCTGGAGCGGCGTCGATGAGCTTTGCCTTCGAGCACAGCGCGCTGCTGTGGCTGCTGCCGCTGGCGTTGCTTCCGTGGATGGCGGGTGCCGGGCGGGACCCGGCGCGTTACTCGGCGCTGTCCCTGCTCGGGACCGACCGCGCGTCGCGCTGGATCGGTCGCCTGCTGCGAGCCTGCGCGAGCATCGCGATCGCCGCGCTCGTGATCGCGCTCGCATCGCCGCGCTCGCCCGAGTCGACGATCGACACGGTGGGGCGGGGCGCTGAAATCGTCGTGCTGCTGGACCGTAGCCTGAGCATGGACCAGCCGTTCGGCAAGCCTTCCAATGCGGTGCTGGACCTGAGCGGCCCTACCAAAGCACAGGTGGCGCAGCGCCTGCTCGCGCAATTCGCCCGGCAGCGCACCGACGACGAGTTCGCGCTGGTGCTGTTCAGCACGCTGCCATTGCCGGTGCTGCCGTTCACGCAGGACCAGGAAGCGATCCAGGCCGCGGTCGGTGCGACGGGCACCAGTCGGGCGCTCGGAGACACCGATGTGGGACTCGGGCTGCTGGCGGCAGCGGCTTACTTCGACCGTCGCGTCTATGCCGGATCGCGCGTGGTGGTGCTGATCTCGGACGGTGGCGCGCAACTCGATCCGGTCGCGCGCGCTCAGATCACCGACGAGTTCCTGCGCAAGCGGATCTCCCTGTACTGGCTGTACATTCGCTCGCGCTTCGGTCCCGGCCTGATGGCCGCCGATCACGTCGATTCGCCCGCGGACGATGCGATCCCCGAGCGTGCGCTGAATCGCTTCTTCCGCAGCCTGAAGACGCCGTATCGGCTGTACGAAGCCGAGAACGCTGAGGCGCTGCAGCGCGCCATCGCCGACCTGGGCCGGCTGGAGAGCGGTCCGCTGGAGTTGCATGTGCTGCGCCCGGGTCGCGACCTGCGCGCATGGCCGCTCGCGCTCGCGCTGACAGCGGTCGCCGCCCTGGTATTCGCCAACCTGTGGACCATCAGACCATGGCAAGCGGCCAGCTGACCCGCTCGGCCGGACGCGCCGTCCGGATTGCGCTGCCGTTCGCCTGCAGCGTGCTGATCTGCGCATTCGGCGTTGAATGCTGGCAACTCGTGCAGGCCGAGCGCGTGAATCGCCAGCTGGCGCAGCAATTGGCCGATTCTCAGTCCGACGCCGCAGCGGCAACGCCGGACGATCCACGCCTGTCGATCGGTGCGGCGCGACAGCCGGCGCGCCAGGGGCGCGTGGCCGAGGCCGCTGCGCTGCTGCGGCGAGCGGCCGACGCATCGGCGGACGCGCAAGAAGGTGAGCTGCGCTCGATCGCATGGTATGACCTGGGCAACCTGTACCTCCGAGAAGGGCTGCGGCTGCTGAAAGCCGGGGCCGACGCCTCGGCCTTGCCGCTGCTGGAACTGGCGAAAGAAAGCTATCGCAACGTGCTGCTGGAGCGTCCAGACCTGTGGGACGCCAAGTTCAATCTGGAGGTGGCGCTGCGCGTGGCACCCGATCCGGACCCGGATGACACCGGGGCGCCGCCGGTACTGACCGGCGAGCGCGCGGTCACCACGATGCGCGCCTTCACGCTCGGATTGCCGTCACGAAGCGGCGAACCATGGGGCGGGACCGTACCGCCTTCCTGCGCGCGTTGACCCACCGAAGCGGGTTCACCCTCCTTCGCGCTGCGCGCTCCGGCGGGCTAACGCGGCTGGCGCTGCTGGCGGCCGCGGCGCTGACCGCGGTGGCACTGCTGGCGCCGCACCCGGTTTTGCCGCGGCGCGTGTTCGACGGCGTTGTCGTGCTGGATATCACACAGAGCATGAATACGCTCGATACGCTGGTCGACGGCCAACCGACCAGTCGACTGGCGTTGGCCAAGGCGCGCTTGCACCGCGCGCTCGCTGAGCTGCCGTGCGGCGCCCGCGTGGGCTGGGGTGTTTTCACGGAGTACCGCAGCTACGTGTTACTGCTGCCGCTCGAGGTATGCGCCCACTACGCCGAGCTGTCGGCAACGCTCGATCGCATCGACAACACGATGGCATGGGCCGGCGGCAGCGAGGTCAGCAAGGGGTTGATGTCCGCTCTGCGCATCGCGGCGCACATACCCGAGCGGCCGGCCATCGTGTTTTTCACAGACGGTCACGAGGCGCCGCCGCTGCGCGACGATTTCGCTCCGGTCGTCCCGGACGATGCAACCAATCCGCATGGACTGATCGTCGGCGTGGGCGGCGACGCGTTGCGTCCGATTCCGAAGTTCGATCCGACCGGACATCCGGTTGGAGTGTGGGGCCCGGACGACGTGGTGCAGGCGCCGCCGCAACCCGGTTGGGTCGAGCAGGCCGAACCCGCGCAGCACGAGCGGAAGGTCACGGTCGGAACCGAGCATCTGAGCTCGCTGAAGCAGACTCACCTGCGCCAGCTCGCGACCCTGGCTGGCTTGCGCTACGTGCGTCTGGAGCCGTCCACCGACGTTGCCGAGCTGTTGCAGGATGACCAGGCCGCCCGGACGCGCTCGGTCCCGGTCGATGTGCGCATGCCGCTGGAGGTGGCTGCGCTGCTGCTGCTCGTTCTGGCGCTCGGTCCGATACGAAGGCGCACGCCCCCTGTCAGTCGTACTTGATGTAGCGGAATCGCTGATCGTCGCCCGGCGTGCCTTCGAGCGATCCACCCTCCAGCCCCGGCTGCCAGTGGACCACCTCTTCGATCTTCTTGGCCAGTGCGAAGTCCTTGTCGGTGATGCCCTTGGCCGTATGCGTGCAAAGCTTAACGATCACAAAGGCGTACGACACGGCCAGGTCGGGGTGATGCCACGCTGCTTCGGCCAGGTGTCCGACCGCATTGACCACCATCAGCGTGCCTTTCCAGCCTTCCGTTCGGTACTTGCGCCGGATCCAACCGTTTTCAAATGTCCAGTGCGGCAGTTCTTTCGCGAGCCGTTCGGTGACCTGCTCCTCCGTGTAGGCCGTTTCAGGTCGCTTCGTGGTGGTGCTCATCGCAATGCTCCTCCACGGTGCATCAAGCCAGTCGATGCGCCAACCAAACTTCCGTGTGCTGACCTATCTGGTGGCATCAACGCGGTTGAGCCGCGGTTCGCCGACATCGCAGTCAGTGAGTCGCTCAATATTTCCAAATCGTGGTCTTGTTTGCTGCGCTACAGCATAGTCCAATGCAAATTGGCTTGCAGCGGGATTGCCAGAGCGCTGATATTTGCTGTAACTTCAATACAGTTCGCGGATTGTCCAACAACGCAAACCGAAACGCACGGACAATTCATCCCGGCAAGAAGGCTCGGGTGGTCTTGCCGCTGGTGATTCAAAGGCGTCAGGTGGATACTGCAATCGGCGTTCAGTTGCGGCCGCGTGGCTTGCGACCTCGCGGAAGCTTTGGGGGCAAACGTAAGGAGACGCTCATGCATGGGGGAACGCGCTTTCTGATAGTCGGAGCGGCCGCTGCAGCACTGGCGGGTACCGCGATAGCGAATTCGGATCTGGCGAAGTTGGAAGCCAATCCGGATAACTGGGCTGCACAGTCGGGCGATTTCGCGCTGACGCGGCACAGCAAGTTGACGCAGATCAACAAGAGCAATGTTCACAAACTGCAAGTGGCATGGACCTTCTCGACTGGTGTGCTGCGTGGTCACGAAGGGGGTCCTCTGGTGGTCGGCGATACGCTGTATATCCATTCGGCGTTCCCGAACAAGGTGTTCGCGATCAACCTGGACGATCAGACGATCAAGTGGAAATACGAACCGAAGCAGGATCCGTCGGTCATCCCGGTGATGTGCTGCGACACCGTCAACCGTGGCGTGGCGTATGCGGAAGGCAAGATCTTCCTGCAGCAGGCGGACACCACACTGGTTGCTCTTGACGCCAAAGGTGATGGCCAAGGGCACGCCAAGGTGCTCTGGTCGGTGAAGAACGGCGATCCGAAGGTTGGCGCGACCAACACCAACGCCCCGTTCATCATGAAAGACAAAGTGATGACCGGCATTTCGGGTGGCGAGTTCGGCGTGCGCGGCTACGTCGCAGCGTACGACATCAACACCGGCAAACAGGTCTGGAAGGGCTACAGCATGGGTCCGGATTCGGACATGCTGATGGACCCGGCCTCGACCACGACGTACGCCGACGGCAAGATCGTTCCGGTTGGCGCGGACTCGTCGTTGAAGACCTGGCAGGGCGATCAGTGGAAGATCGGCGGCGGCACCACCTGGGGCTGGTACGGCTATGACCCGCAGTTGAACCTGATGTACTACGGCTCGGGCAATCCGTCGACCTGGAACCCGACGCAGCGTCCCGGAGACAACAAGTGGTCCATGTCGGTTTGGGCCCGCGATGTCGACACCGGCAAGGTGAAGTGGGTGTATCAGATGACACCGCACGACGAGTGGGACTTCGACGGCATTAACGAAATGGTGCTGGCCGATATCCCGGTGCACGGCAAACCGACCAAGGCGGTGGTGCACTTCGACCGCAACGGCTTCGGCTACACGCTGGACCGCACCAACGACATACTGCTGGTCGCCGAGAAGTTCGACCCGGCGGTGAACTGGGCCACGCACGTCGATATGAAGACGGGCCGTCCGGTTGGCGTTCCGAAGTACTCGACCGAGCACAACGGTCAGGACGTCACCAGCAAGGACATCTGCCCGGCGGCTCTGGGAACCAAGGACCAGCAGCCCTCGTCGTTCGATCCGCAGACCGGCCACTTCTACGTGCCGACCAACCACGTGTGCATGACCTATGAGCCATTCAAGGTCGAGTACACGGCCGGCCAGCCCTATGTCGGCGCCACGCTGACGATGTTCCCGGGCCCGACCACGCCGGTGAACGGCCTGCAGGGCAGCATGGGATCTCTGATCGAGTGGGATGCCGGCACCGGCAAGATCGTCAAGTCCCACCCCGAGAAGTTCTCGGTGTGGAGCGGCGTGCTGACGACCGACGGTGGCATCGCCTGCTACGGCACGCTCGAGGGCTATCTGAAATGCGTCGATGCGAGCGACGTCAACAAGGAACTGTATAAGTTCAAGACGCCGTCGGGCATCATCGGCAACGTGAACACCTGGAGCTACAAGGGCAAGCAGTACATCGGTGTGTTGTCCGGGATTGGTGGCTGGGCCGGTATCGGCATGGCCGCTGGCCTCGAGAAGGACACCGACGGCCTGGGCGCGGTGGGTGGCTACAAGGAACTGGCCAAGTACACGGAACTGGGCGGCCAGCTGACGGTATTCACCCTGAGCCAATAACCCGGCCTGCAGTCTGATTGGGAGCGCGCGAGCCTTGCTCGCGCGCTTTTTTTCGTTACGAAGCGCCCGGCAGGGGCGCACCTGTTTCTCCGTACGGGCGATAATGGCGATGCCATGGACAAGATCTTTGTAAGCGGCCTGCGCGTCGAAGCGATGATCGGCATCTACCCGGACGAGAGGGTATCCACGCGTCCGGTCGAGATCGATCTGGAGATCGGCGTGCCCGGCGAACGGGTGTTCCGGTCCGGCGACGTGGCCGACACGGTTGACTATGCGGTCGTGTCGGAACGGATCCGGGCGGAGCTGGCTCGCACGCGCTTCGGGTTGCTGGAACAGATGTCCGAGGCCATCGCAGGCATCGTGCTCGATGAGTTCAGGGCGCCGTGGGTTCGCGTAACGATCGTCAAGTTGGGCGTGCTCGGCGAGGGCATCAAGGTGGGTGTTTCGATCGAGCGCCGTGCGCCGAAAGCACACGACGCCCGGCTGATACCGCGTCGCAACGGAGTGCCGGTCGGGCCGGATTACCGGATGCTGATGTCGGGGCGGCTCGATGGTGATGCCGCGGTGCAGCATGCCGCTCCAGCCACAACGCGTACACCAAGCTAGCATCTAACACGTTGTTGCTTCGGCAGCCTCCAGGCAGTGCCGTGGGTGCTGACCGAGCAGCTCGTAAATCACACAGCGAGGAAGGGAGACAAATCGAAAATGAGCTGGTTCTTGACTCGGTCTGCTGGGCCGATTCTGGTCGCCGTGGTGGTCAGCATCGTCACCCTGGCCCGTGCGGATGACACGCCGCAAGCCGCTTCGCCGGACCAGTCCGCCAAACCGGAAGCTTCGGCACCTGCTGCTCCCGCTCCCGCAGCGGCACCGGCTGCTCCTGCCGCAGCGGCACCCGCCGCGCCTGCTGCGGCCGCCAATGCAGGCGCGCCTTACAAGGTGGTCGATGGCAATCATGTGGACCACAACACGATGCAAGGCTGGCGGACCTGGCGTGCGCTCGCGTGCGAGCGCTGCCATGGAGCCAATCAGGAAGGCCTGGTGGGTCCCTCGCTGGTGGACGACCTGAAGACGATGTCGGAGGACGACTTCAAGAAGTGCGTGCTCGATGGGCGCATCGACAAGGGCATGCCCAACTTCGGAACGACCAAAACCGTGGTCGACAACCTCGAGGGCCTCTACGCCTTCCTGAAGGGTCGCTCGGATGGAGCGATTCCGACCGGCCATCTGCAGGAGATCCAATGACCCGGCAGGGGCGGCTGCTCGGGTGGATTGGTTCCGCGGCGGCGGTGGTGTCGATGACCGCCGCGTTCGCCGACGCGCCGCCCGCCGCCGATAACGTGCTGCGGGTGTGCGCAGACCCGAACAACATGCCGTTGTCGAATCAGAGCGGGGAAGGCTACGAGAACCGGATCGCCGAGCTGCTCGCACACGATCTTGGATGGAAGCTCGAGTACACGTGGTTTCCTCAGCGGATGGGCTTCGTCCGCAACACGCTGAAGGCAAAAGATCCAGACCAGGACCACTTCAAGTGCGACCTGGTGATCGGCGTGCCGGTCGGATACGAGCTGACGCTGACGACGCCCGCGTATTACCGATCGACCTGGGCCATGGTTCTACCGGTCGGCAAGGGACTGGATGACGTGCATACGCCGTCGGACCTGCTGAAAATCGACCCGGCGCGGCTGAAGAAGCTGCGCTTCGGGCTGGTCGGGCGCTCGCCGCCGACCGACTGGCTGCTGAAAAATAACCTGATCGATCAGGCCGTCTCGGTTCCCACCCAATCCGGCGACCCCGCGGCATATCCGGGCCAGATGATCGCCGATCAGCTGGCATCGGGTCAGATCGATGTCGCATTCGCGTGGGGACCGATCGCCGGCTACTTCACCAAGCAGGCCAAGGCGCCCGCCATGCGCATGCTGCCTTTTGCGCCCGATCCCGACATCCACTTCGACTACAAGATCGCGATGGGCGTGCGTTTTGGAGAGAAGGAGTGGCGTGACCGCATCGCAGGTTTGATCGCACGCGATCAGAAGCAGATCGACGAGATCCTGCTGTCGTACGGAGTTCCGTTGCTGGACGACAAAGGCAACCCAATCCAGGCGGCCAATTGAAGGGCTTTGGGACGGCGTGCAACGGCGCGGCGTCGATTGCCACTGCGGCGATCGTCTTCGGGCTTGCCTGCGCCCCGGGCGCCGCCGGCGCCGATCCGACCCCGATCTCGAGGGCGGAGACCCTGCTGTTCATGACGCCGCACCTGAAGGACGTCCAACCGCCCAGGCGGCTGCACTATGCATTCCGCAAGAGTGGAACGCTCGAGAAAGGTTTTTCGGACACGGTCGACGTCGACATCACTGCAGGCTCGGACGGCAAGAGGAAGACCGCGATGCGGTCCTTCTCGAGTACGGGGCAGGTCTCGTCTCCAGAGTTCGAGGACGCCGAAACCAACCCTGTGTTGCTGTTCTATTTGGATCGAGAAGTCAGCGAGATGAAGCGTCTGACCAGCGGATCGACCTTCCACTTCTCCAAGCAGATCCGGATCGCGCTGGCCGAATCGGCCAAGATCAAGGACGTCGAGATTCATTTCGGAGGCCGCGCGCTCCGCGCACAGCAGATCACGATCTCGCCATATGAGTCGGATCCATACCGCGACCGCTATCCTGACCAACGTCTGATGGCCAAGCAGTACATCTTCACGATCTGCGAAGCCATTCCCGGGGTCGTGTACGAGGTACGAGGAGTGGTCCCGGCCTCCGGCGGATCGCCTCAAGGCGAGGCGGTGATCGACGAAACACTGACCTTCGCGGCCGCTGGCGCGCCCAAGTAGGTCGGTGCACGTCGCGGATTGCATACGGATTTCGACAGCATGAAGCCGCGTTTGTCCGCCCTGCTGCTCGTGTGTGCGGTTGCTGCCGCCAGTGCCACGGTCGCGCAGCCGGCGCCGATGAGACTGCCTATCGGCGGCCGCTTCATACTGTCGCCCAATGCGGGCCAATCGCTGCTGCGGCAATGCTCGCGCAGTTCGCCTGGCAACGTCTCCCAATTCTGGAGCCCGTCGGTCGAGCAGATCCAGCGGCTCGAACGCGCGCTGCCCGGCTACCTTCGATCGAGCGAGGGACGCAAGCCGGTCATTGCCAGTACGGTCGAATACCATCGCCAATACGTCGGCATCGTCGTCAACGGCAAGCGGCTGATCTACGGAAACTTCTACCCGACCAGCGTTTCCGACTACTTCGACGAGAAGTCGGTGCCGG
>Ga0210394_10002672_pt1 | contig 24058 bp, 28 predicted proteins | sample IncBWC12MmetaG_FD_160121 | JGI IMG/M metagenome (GOLD analysis project Ga0210394, IMG submission 160121) | Forest soil microbial communities from Barre Woods Harvard Forest LTER site, Petersham, Massachusetts, United States - Inc-BW-C-12-M | ecosystem: Environmental > Terrestrial > Soil >... | reverse complement strand
CGAGACCGCGCTTAGGGTGTTTGCCGCCATACCCCCGGCCCTCAGCCGCGTTCGTCGATCTGCCGCGACAGGATCGCGGTAAACTCGTCGGCGAAGCCTTCGAGCCGCTGCGCCTGCCGGTTCACCTCGGTAACAAACTTATTATAGAAAATCGTCGCCGGGATGGCGGCAACGAGGCCGATTGCGGTCGCGAACAGCGATTCCGCGATGCCGGGCGCGACCACCGCAAGCGAGGTGTTTTGCGAAGCCGCGATCGACTGGAAGCTGGTCATGATGCCCGCCACAGTGCCGAACAGGCCGATAAATGGCCCCGCCGAGCCGACCGTGGCAAGCACCAGGAGTCGCCGCTCCATGTGCTCGACTTCGCGTGCGATCGCGACATTCATGACCTTCTCGATGCGCATCTGGAGCCCGCCGAATGAGCGAGCATGGCCCTCGAGGCTGCGCTTCCATTCGCGCATTGCGGAGACAAACAAGACGCCGGTCGAATGCCCCGGCTGCGTCGCCAGCGATTTGTAGAGCTCTTCGAGCGACTGACCGGACCAGAACGCCTCCTCGAAGTGGTCTCCGGCGCGGCGAAGCCGCGAAAATAACAGCGTTTTGTCGATGGCGATCGCCCAGACCCAGATCGAGCATATCAAGAGGCCCACAATCACCGACTCGACGATCCAGTGGGCGTGCCAGAACAGATGGAAGAGGGAGAGATTGGCGGAAGTCAACGGTGCGACCGACTGCGCGATGTCGGCTGGATTCATGGGGCGTCCCTTTCGGCGGTCCGGCAGCAACGGCCAAATTCAAGGCCGCCGGGTACTGGGCCAGATACTGAGCCATGTACTGAGCCATGACCGGCGCGGCGCATTGCGTCGGGACCAAAGGGTCATGACCGGCCGCCGCTTCGCGCGCCGACCAAGACCCGAAATTTCGCGAGGACCCGAGCCGGACCCGCCACCGGCGGGCCGAAATCAATCGCGAAACTTGTCCAAACTAGGGCGCAACACCGATCGTTCCCGCTAACGAAGCCCGACTGTGCTTAATGCGACGTTAAGGCCCGGGCGCGGGGAACGCCACAGCCGCGGGCCGCGGCTCAATGGGCCGGTTCCGCATGGGGCATAAACCGGGAGGCGCCGCGGTCAGCCGCTGCGGCCTAAGCCCGCCCTCACCGGCCCCTGGCGCTAACCGGTTCCTTGCAGTGCATCCTGGTCCGCCTTCATGGCGATGCGTAGCGGCTTTGGGATCGGCCGCGCCCGGCCGCCGCTGATAAAGGCAACACGCACCCGCGCCTCGACCAGAAGCTCGTCGCCGCGCATGACGCGCTGGCGCACCGTCGTCGACGCGCCCTTCACCTGTTCCGGCTCGGTGACGATGTCGAGCACATCGTCCATGCGCGCCGGCTTTAGAAAATCGATCGTCATCGAGCGCACGACAAAGGCAAAACCCGGCGCTTCCTTTTCGGTCTCCTCGAACAGCGCGCGATGATCGGCGCCGATCAACCGCAGATAATTGGTGCGGCCGCGCTCCATGTAGCGCAAATAATTGGCGTGATAGACGATGCCGGTAAAATCGGTGTCCTCGTAATAGACGCGCACGGTCAGCACGTGGCGGCCGTCGCGGATTTCGCCGTCGAGAGAAACTGAACGCGGATCATTCATCGGTGGAATTCTTCATCGACATCCATGCGTCCATCGATCACGCGAACGATGATAATCTGATCGACAGCAATGACGTAAAAGACGAGATACAGACCGACGATAAGGCACCGCAGGCCCTGCGCAAGAGCCGACCTTTCTCGTCCGATGAATGGAAAGCGGGCCAGGTTATCGAAATTGGTATTGATCCGGTGAATGAAAGCGTTGGCAGCATTCGGGCTGCGTTCCTCTAGATAGCCATAGATACGTATGAGGTCCGATCTGGCCTTGTCGGAGATTACGATCTGCATCTCCGATCCGACAGCTATTTGATTTTCGAATTTCGTGCTTCGCGAAGGAACTCCTGAAAGTTCCACTTGGACACGCGCCCCGCAGCGATATCGTCCATTCCTTCGGCAATTTGTTCCTTCAGCACGCGAAATTTTTCTGCCTGCTCGAGCAAATACGCGACCGCGGGCTCCCGCATCTCCTCGGGAAGGAGATCAAGCGCTTCAGCCGCTTTTTCAGTCGTCGTTTTCATGGCGAAGTCCTACCACCGAACCGAGAACGCGCCAATGCCGGCTATCGCCACGGCACCGGCTCCGTCATCGCGTGTTCCCAGTTCTTGCCGTCGAATGGATGGGTCTTGATGGCGGCAAGATCGACGCCGTCGAGGCAGCGCACATTGACGTCGACCTTATCCGGGTCCGAGCGCGGCATGTAGAACGGATAGATGCCGCAGGTGGCGCAGAAAGTATGTTGCGCGACCCCGGTATTGAACCGGTAGGTCGTCAAGGCATCCTTGCCGCTGAGGAGTTCGAACGCATCGGGCGCCACGATTAGATGCAAAAAGCCCTTTTTGGCGCAAATCGAGCAATTGCATTCGGTGACCCGCGACAAGTCAGCGGTCACGCGGAAACGCACGCGACCGCAATGACAGCCGCCTTGGTAGGTTTGCGACATCGATTCAGTCATTGTCTTCCGCGCCGAACAAGCCGAACTGCGCCGGATCGCGCGCCGGCTCGGGCAGGCCGAGATGACGGAAACCGTGGACGGTGACGAGCCGGCCGCGCGGCGTGCGCTGCAGGAGCCCGCACTGGATCAGATAAGGCTCGATGATGTCCTCGATCGCATCGCGCGGCTCCGACAAAGCCGCGGCGAGCGTTTCGACGCCGACCGGCCCGCCCGAGTAATTCACCGCGATTGTCGTCAGATAGCGCCGGTCCATGGCGTCGAGGCCGGCGCTATCGACCTCGAGTGCCGCCAGCGCCTTGTCGGCGACCGCGCGATCGATCGCGGCGGCATGGGCGACGTCGGCAAAGTCGCGCAGGCGGCGCAGCAGCCGCCCGGCGATGCGCGGCGTGCCGCGGGCGCGGCGCGCGATCTCGTTGGCACCATCCGCGGTGATGGCGATGCCAAGGACGCGCGCGCCGCGATTGACGATCTGTTCGAGCTCGGCCTCAGTGTAAAAATTGAGCCGCACCGGAATGCCGAAGCGATCGCGCAGCGGATTGGTGAGAAGCCCGGCGCGCGTGGTCGCGCCGATCAGCGTGAATTTGGCGAGGTCGATCTTCACCGAGCGCGCCGCCGGGCCTTCGCCGATGATAAGATCGAGCTGAAAGTCCTCCATGGCCGGATAAAGGATTTCCTCGACCGCGGGATTGAGGCGATGGATTTCGTCGATGAAGAGCACGTCGCGTTCTTCGAGATTGGTGAGCAGCGCGGCGAGATCGCCAGCCTTGGCGATCACCGGCCCCGACGTGGCGCGGAAATTCACGCCGAGCTCGCGCGCCACGATCTGCGCCAGCGTCGTCTTGCCGAGACCGGGCGGGCCGACGAATAGCACGTGATCGAGCGGCTCACGCCGCGCCCGCGCCGCTTCGATGAATACCGCGAGATTGGCGCAGGCCTGCCGCTGGCCGACAAATTCGGAGAGCCGCTGCGGGCGCAAGCTCGCTTCCGCCGCGTCTTCGTCGCGGCGTTCGGGCGTCACCACCTTGCGTCCGGTAGTTGCGCTCACCGTTCCGATCCTCGGGTATATTTGTTCGGCAGCAATTCGGCGATCGGCACCGCCGACGGCGATCTGCCGTGCGGCACGATCACGCGCGCCTTTGGATCATAGTCGAAAATGAGTTCGCGGCATGCGCCGCATGGCGACACTACCGCGATGGCTTGGTCCTTGGCCTCGGGCGGCGGGTGACGCACCGCGACGATGAGATCAATCCCATCGTCGCCCACATCGACGACCGCACGGCCGAGCGCAACCGCCTCGGCGCAGACTGCCATGCGGCCGAGATAGGCGTCGAGATTGACGCCAGTGAAGATTCTTCCCGAGCGGGTGCGCAGCGCCGCGCCGACCTCCTGCCAGTCGTCGCGGTAGCGGCGCTTGATCGCCGAACATGCCGCCGCGATCAGGTCCTTGTCCGCTTTGCCTAGCTTGGCAGGCCGTTTCACTTCGCCAGTTCCCTCAAACCCAGCCGGATCAGCGTCGTCGCTTCCGCCCCTTCGCCGGCGCTGCGCGCCGCGGCGGCGATGGCGGTGGCCGCCTGCACCTGCGCATAGCCGAGATTGACCAGCGCCGAGACCGCGTCGGTGACCGGCTGCGGCACGCGCTTCTCGTCGAGCGCGCCGGAGAGCCGCACCAGCGCCGGATCGATATCGGTATAGGCCGGCGCCTTGTCCTTCAGTTCGGTCACGATGCGCTCGGCGACCTTCGGCCCGACGCCCGGCGTGCGAGCTACCATGGCCTTGTTGCGCATCGCGATGGCCGTGGCGAGATCGGCGGGCTTTAGCGTGCCGAGCACCGCCAGCGCGACCTTGGTGCCGACGCCCTGCACTGTTTGCAGGAGCCGGAACCATTCGCGCTCGATGTCGGTGAGAAAGCCGAACAGCCGAATCTGATCCTCGCGCACATGCGTTTCGATCGCGAGCGTCGCCGGCTCGCCGGCGCGCGGCAATTCCTGCAAGGTGCGCGCCGAGCAATGCACCAGATAGCCGACGCCGTTGACGTCGAGGATAACGGAATCTTCGCCGTAAGAATCGATCACGCCTCTGAGCTTGCCGATCATCGCGCCGCCACCTTTGGCGCCGCCAGCTTCAGCGCCGCGTGAAGAACCACGCTCCGCCGGTGATGCGCGTGCGTCACGGCGATGGCGAGCGCGTCGGCGGCGTCGTCCGACGACGGGTCGGCCTTGGGCAACAGCACGCCGATCATCATCCGCACTTGCGCCTTGTCGCCATGGCCGGCGCCGACAATGCTTTTCTTCACCACATTCGGCGCATATTCGGAAACCGGCACGCCGGCTTTGGCCGGCACCACCATGGCAATGCCGCGCGCTTGGCCGAGCTTGAGCGTCGCTCGCGCGTCCTTGCTCACGAACGTCGCCTCGACTGCCGCCTCGTCCGGGCGAAATTCGTCGAGAATGCGCATCAGCCCGTCATGGATGGCGAGAAGCCGCGTCGCGAGATCGTGCCGGTCGTTGGTGGTCACCGAACCGCAGCCGAGAAAGCTTAAAGCGTTGCCGGCAATCTCGACCACGCCCCAGCCGGTGCGGCGGAGCCCGGGATCGATGCCGAGGATGCGAATCGGGCGGGTCATGCCAATTCATTCATAGCATGGCCGATGGCGCGCGGACTGGTCCGCCTAAGCGCTCATCCTGGTCACCAGCGTGTCCGAAATCTCGAAATTGGCATAGACGTTCTGCACATCGTCGTGGTCGTTCAAGTTCTCAATTAACTTCAAGAGCTTTTCGCCCTGCACGTCGTCGACCGTCACGGTGTTTTGCGGCCGCCACGTCAGCGACGCCTTGCGCGGCTCGCCGAACTTTCCTTCCAGCGCCTTGGCGACCGAGCCGAAATGATCCTGTGCGGCGTAGACTTCGTGCGTGGTCTCGTTGGAGACCACATCGTCGGCGCCGGCTTCCAGCGCCGCTTCGAACATCGCCTCGGCGCTGGCGACACCGGCGTCGTATTCGATGACGCCGACATGATCGAACATGAACGACACCGCGCCGGTCTCGGCCAGATTGCCGCCCGACTTGGTGAAGGTGGCGCGCACTTCGCCGGCGGTGCGATTGCGGTTGTCGGTCAAGACTTCGACGATGACCGCGACGCCGCCCGGCCCGTAGCCCTCGTAGCGGATTTCCTCGTAACTCTCGGCGTCACTGCCGGACGCTTTCTTCACTGCACGCTCGATATTGTCCTTTGGCATATTCTCGGCGCGCGCCGCGATGATCGCCGCGCGCAAACGCGGGTTCATCGCCGGATCGGGCAGTCCGAGCTTGGCGGCGACGGTGATTTCACGCGCCAGCTTACCGAACAGCTTGGACTTCACCGCATCCTTGCGGCCCTTGCGGTGCATGATGTTCTTGAACTGCGAATGTCCGGCCATGGCTCGACTTTCGTTTTCTCCTGGCGTCATTGCGAGCGAAGCGAAGCAATCCAGTCTTGCGGGCTGGATTTGGATTGCTTCGTCGCGGAGCCTGTCATCGGGCCGCGCGACTTCGCGCGGGCCCGTTGGCTCCTCGCAATGACATAAATCTGCCGTCGCTGGAAACTCAAGCCCAGAACGCCGGCACGGCCTGTTCCAGGCAGCCGCCGAGGCGCACCGCGCCGACGCGGACTGCAAGCCCGGTCGTTTGATCGGTTTCCACTGCGACGCCGCAAAGCGTCGCCGGACCCGTAGCCGGCTCGAAACGCGCCGATGAAACGCGGCGCAGGAACCGCTGCAGCGGCTCGTCCTTCGCCATACCGATCACCGAATCGAAATCGCCGGTCATGCCGACGTCGCTCGTGAACGCGGTGCCGCCGGAGAGCACGCGCAGGTCGGCGGTCGGCACATGGGTGTGCGTGCCGACGACGAGGCTCGCGCGGCCATCGCAGAAAAAGCCCATCGCCTGCTTTTCGCTGGTCGCCTCGCCGTGAAAATCGACGACGATCGCATCTGCCCCTTTGGGCAATGGGCAGGCCGTCAGCTCATGATCGATCGCGGCAAACGGATCGTCGAGCGGGTCCATGTAGATGCGGCCCATGGCGTTGACCACGAGCACGCGCGCGCCGTTCTTGGCCTCGATCATGGCCGCGCCGCGGCCCGGCGTGCCGGCAGGATAATTGATCGGCCGGATAAGCCGCGGCGCGCGCTCGATAAAGACCAGCGCCTCTTTCTGATCCCAGGCATGGTTGCCGAGCGTGACGGCGTCGACGCCGACCTCGATCAGCTCGCGATAGATCGCCTCGGTGATGCCGAAGCCGCCGGCGGAATTCTCGCCATTGGCCACGACCAGATCGAGCTTCCAGTCGCGCACCAGCTTCGGCAAGCGCTCGGTGACGATATTTCGCCCGCTGCGGCCGACAATGTCGCCGACAAAGAGGATGCGCATGCTCACAACCTGATAGTCTTAGAGTCGAATCCCATTTCGCAGCACAATTAGAGCATGATCCCGAAAAGTGGAAACCGGTTCTATGGCACCGGTTTATTTCATCGGCGGAAGCTTTTGGAACGGGTCGACCACGGCGACCTCCATCGGCGCGAAATGGCGCTCCTTGCGCGAAAGGATGATTAGGCCGTGCCGCTGGGCCGTCGCGGCAATGGCGATATCGGCAAAACCCGGAGAATGACCGCGGCTGCGCGCCAAATCGGACAAGGCGCCGGCAATTTCGGCCGCAGCGCTGTCGAAGGGCAGCACACGATCGCCATAGAGATGCAGCACAGTTCGCAGCCACGCTGATAGATCGGAGGCCTTCCGCTTAGCGCCTTCGCGCTTGGCTTTGGCGATGCCATCGGCGATCTCGGCCACGGTGACGGCCGACAGAAAAAGATCGAGCGAATGGTAATCCATCCACGCGATCAGCCCGGAGCGCCCCAAGCTCGTGGTGGGTGCGGTCGCTGAGATGACGTTGGTATCAACCAAGTATCGCGTCACAGGTCGGCATCGCGCAACGGCGCGCGGCTGCGCTCCGGCAAGTCACCCGATTCAAGCGGCGCCGACATCAGTAGCCGGCCGAAGGAAGGGACGCGCGATAACCGCTCCCAATCGGCGAAGCCAAGCACGACCGCCTCCGGTTTGCCGTGCCGGGTGATGACGGACGGTTTGCCGCGCGTGGCCTGATCCACCACCGCCGACAAGCTCGCTTTGGCATCCTTCAATTGAATCTTGCGCATGCTATCCTCATTATGACCATAGTAGTCATATACCGGATCGCAGCAGGCCCGGCAACTAGATCGGGGCCGAGCCTTTGATCGCGATCACCTCATTCTCGGTCAGAACAAAATCGAGCCGCGCGTCGCGTTCCGTCGTCGGAACGGCGGAAATTTCCTGCGCGGCAAAGGCGATGCCGACGGCAGTTACGGCTTTAAGCGAACGCAATCGGGCAATGGTCATGTCGTAATAGCCGGCGCCGTAGCCGATGCGATGGCCGGTGCGGTCGAAGGCAAGAAGCGGCACCAGGAGAATGTCGGGCTCCACTTCTGCGGCTTCCGGCTTCGGCTCGCGAATGCCCCATTGACCGGCATCGAGCGGCTCGCCGTGCCAAGCGCGCAAGATCAGCGGCTTGCCGCGTCCGGCGATCTTGGGCAGCGCCAGGCTCGCGCCTGCCTCCGCGAGCTTCTTCAGCAGCGGCAGCGGATTGATCTCGCTCTTGAGCGGCATGAAGCCGGAGACGATGGTGCCGGGCGCGATCGCAAACGGAAATGCGCGCGAAGCAATCGCTTCGGCCGCCGCCTTGCGCATGTCGGCCGGCAACGCATCGCGCCGCGCGGCGGCTTCGCGGCGGAGTTCGGCTTTCTCTTGAGAGACAGCGTCCACAATGTTTCCGTCATCCTGAGGTGGCCGCGAAGCGGCCCTCGAAGGATACGGCCGAGGCGCCCGGGCTGTCGCCCCAGCGAAATTGGGTATACCCGATTTCGGATATTCAAGTCTCCAAGTCGGCAACAGCCGACTTGGCTGGCTCGGCCTTCGGCCGAGCACCTCAGGGTGACGGAATGACGTTAGTGCGTGCGTTATGGCAGGAAAAGAGTGCGGAGCCGCGCCGGCCGTAAGAGCGCTGATCCCGGGAACCTACATAAGTAGGTGGGCGCCATGTGACCGAACCCACGAGCTCGGCCAGGGACAGCTCCCTTCAGGATCGTAAGGCCCCGGAGAATTGTCTCCTACGCACCAGGCAGCCCCGCTTGGCTAATGTAATGCGTGACAGCGGAAGATGCCACGTGTCTTGACTCCGTCTCGCCGCAACGGCGCTCGTGGCGATGCTCTCGATTGCAAAGGCGACGGCAGCGGAAGTTCGCTCAGAGTCTTATTGCGCTAGAATTTCACACCGGCGCCGACTCGAACGGTGTTGATGGCTATCTGCACGCCATCGACCGGCTCGAAATAGACGTATTCGTATTCGGCGCGCGCAAAGACGTTTCGCGTCAGCGCCACGTCGAGGCCCGCGCCGACGGTGCCGCCGAACAGCCACTCGCCGTCCTTGCCGGCGGTGCCGGGAAACGAGAATGGGATGCATGGCGGCGTGTTGGTGGAAAGACAGGCGCCGGAACTCGGCGGATTCTGCTCTCCCGACGTGGTCTCCGTGATGTGAACGTCGGCCCGCCCGATCGCAGCCCCCACAAACGCATAGGGCAGAAAATTGCCGAAAGTCCAGCCGCCCCTGGCGCGCAGCGTGCCGAAGTCGAGATTGTTCACCGTGCCGCCTCCGGTGATGTTGACGAGATAGGTATTGCCGCCGCTGTCCGCCGGCGTCACGCGCGAGATCGGCGAATTCGGCGCGACGAGCGACAGCGAGGCTTGGTCGTAGTTGGCCTCGACGCCGAAGATAGCTTTCAGATATTGGAAGTTATAGCCGACAAAGCCGCCGAACCCCGCCGCGCTGCGATTGTCGGTGCCCAGCACCGGCCAATTCGAGGGAGCGAATTCGTTCTCCAGCGTCAATTCACGCAGGCTGTAAGCGATCGGCGCCTGGGTCGAGTCGGAAAAATCGCCGCTGGCGCTGCTATAGCTGAACTGGCCGCCGACGTAGAAGCCGCTCCAGAAATTCGGCGCCGACCAATAGGCGCGCGGCGCGCGCACCGCGTCGAAGTCGTCGGCCAACGGGCTCGACGACTGAGGAAGCGAGCCGGTCACCTCGGGAACGTCGGGAAAGCTCAGCTGCGATGCCAACAGATAGTCGGGCAACGGCGGCGCGGCGGTTTCGCCGACTGGCGACGGCGCCGCTTGACCGGCGGCGAGCGCCGGCGTGACGGCCCAAAAGCCCAGCGCGATCGCGCTCGCTAAATGTCTTGGCAATGACACCGCACACCCCACGCCTGTTGCCGTTTCTTGTTGTTGCTTTTGTTCTGACGTGGAGAGTTTGATTCAAATTGTTTGCGTCCTCCTTAATCGCATCGCGCCGGCGCCATTCAGCATTAGCCGTCGGTAAATGCGTTAAACCGCGCAAAAATGCGTGCGCATTCGGACGATGACCCCTGCACCCGTTAACGCAGCCGACGCCGATCTGGAAAAGATGCTTACCAATTTGGTTGGGATTGACGACAGGCCCTCACTCGCTCGCTTCGCTCGCGCCGTCTCCCGGAACGGGCGAGGAAAAGTCACCCGAGCGCGACGCCGCCGGTGATGCTCTGATTTAGCTTCTTGGTGATGCCCTCGATCCGCTCGGCCGCGGCGGCAATCCATGAGCCGCTTTCATAAGTCCATGCGAATTTTGCCGGCTAGTCGCATGCCGCAGCGCTCCTTATAAAAAATGCGTTCGCGCCATCGGCCTGCGCTTTGTCGTGTGAAAGATGCGAAGGAGAGAACCATGCCTCACGTTATTGTAAAAATGTATTCCGGCAGATCCGAGCAGCAAAAATCAAAACTTGCTGAGGAAATAACCAAAGCTGTCATGACCACGCTGAACGCCGGCGAGGAATCGGTTTCAGTGGGCATTGAAGACATTAAACCGGAGGATTGGCTGGAGAAGGTTTATAAGCCGGACATTCTGGGCAATTCCGAGAAGATTTATAAGAAGCCGGGATACGATCCCCTTTGAATACGGATGGTCACGTCAGACGCGATACCTCAGCGCCTCCACCAACAGCGCAAACGCCGCCGAGGGCTGGCGCCGGCTCGGGTAGTAGAGGTGATAGCCGGCATAGGGCGGGCACCAGTCCGCAAGCGCGCGCTTGAGGCGGCCCTTGGCGATATGGGCCTGCGCCAAGTCCTCCGGCACGTAAGCGAGGCCGAATCCGGAAAGCGCCGCGTCGAGCATTTGCGCCGTGCCGTTGAAGATGAGCCGGCCGTCAACGCGCACTTTGAGTTCGCGGCCGGCTTTTTCGAATTCCCAGGCGTACAAGCCGCCGTGCGTCGACAGGCGCAAGTTTATGCAGTCGTGACCGATCAGGTCCTGCGGCGTCTTCGGCTCCGGGCGCTTTTTGAAATACGCCGGCGCGCCGATCACCGCCATGCGGAGGTCCGGCCCGATGCGCACCGCGATCATGTCTTTCGCCACCTGCTCGCCGGCGCGTACGCCGGCGTCGAAACGCTGCGCCACAATGTCGGTCAGGCCGTTGTCGATGAAGACTTCGACCTTGATGTCCGGATAGCGCGCCAGGAATTTTTCAAGCTTCGGCCAGACAATCGTGTCGAGGGCATGTTCGGTGGCCGTGAGCCTGATCATGCCGGCGGGCTTGTCGCGAAGCTCGCTCAGCGCCGCCAGCTCGGCCTCGATCTCCTCAAACCGCGGGCCGAGCGCGTGCAGGAGCCGCTCGCCCGCTTGCGTCGGCGCGACGCTGCGCGTAGTGCGCGTCAAGAGCCGGAGGCCGAGACGGGTTTCGAGCGCGCTGATGGTATGGCTTAAGGCCGACTGCGACACCCCGAGCTTCGCCGCCGCCTTGGTGAAGCTCTGCTCTCGCCCGACGGCGACGAAGGCCAGCAGGTCGTCCAGATGGCCGCGCTGCATTTATGGGCTCCGCTCATAAGTCCATGCCGATTATAGCGGCTAATCGCAGGCGGCGCGCGGCTCTACATCAAAACCAGGCGGCCGGCCGCCGCGCGGCGGGCCTGGCCATGAAGGAGAACCGCCATGGACATCAAGCGAAACGGCACGCAGCCGTCCGGCAAGGGACCCGCCGACTGGTTCACCGGCACGGTCCGCATCGACCCGCTGTTCCAGGCGCCCGATCCGGCGCGCGTGCGCGGCGCCAGCGTCACCTTCGAGCCCGGGGCGCGGACCGCCTGGCATACCCATCCGCTCGGCCAGACCCTGATCGTGACATCCGGCTGCGGCCGGGTGCAGCGCGATGGCGGGCCGGTCGAGAACATCCGGCCGGGCGACGTCGTCTGGTTTCCGCCCGGCGAAAAGCACTGGCATGGCGCGTCGCCGACCACGGCGATGACGCATATCGCCATTCAGGAATCGCTCAACGGCAAGGTCGTCGACTGGATGGAAAAGGTGAGCGACGCGCAATACGACAAATGAGTTCTTGCGATGAAACGCTTCGAAAATCGGACTGTCTTGGTCACGGGCGCCGGCAGCGGCATAGGCGCGGCCTGTGTGCGGCGGTTGTTCGCCGAAGGCGCGTCGATTGTCGCCGCAGACGTCCGCAAAGAAGACGTCGACAAGGTCGTTGCCGAATTCGGCGGCGGTCCGAAAATCTATGGCGCCGGCGTTGACGTTTCCAATCGCGACCAGGTGGCCGCGTTCGCGTCGGGAGCGGTGCAGCGCTTCGGCAAGCTTCATGGGCTGGTCAACAGCGCCGGCATCCGCGGAGTCGGCAACGTTCTGGATTTGGAGCCTGAGACTTGGCGGAAAGTGCTGTCGGTCAATCTCGAAGGCACGTTCAACGTCTGCCAGGCTTTCGCCCGTGCCGCCAAGGACGCGCACACGCAAGCGGCCATCGTGAACCTCAGTTCCGCAGCCGGGATCAGGGGCGTGCCCAACCGGCTCCCCTATGCCGCGTCGAAATACGGGGTCGTGGGGATCACCCAAACGATGGCCTTGGAGCTCGGGCCGATCGGCGTTCGCGTCAATGCCGTGGCGCCGGGGATGATCCGTACGCCGCTGACCGAGGTCATGTTCCAGGATCCCGAAAATGTGAAGCGGATTCGCGCGGCTCATCCCATTGGCCGCGAGGGCCAGCCTGAAGAGGTCGCGGCGGCGATCGCGTTTCTGCTGTCCGACGATGCCAGTTTCGTCACCGGCGTGGTGCTTCCGGTCGATGGCGGCTCGACTGCGGGAATTGCGTCACACTGATCCGAAAACAGGAGTTAAAATCATGAGCGCCAATATCGAAGGCAAAGTCGTCGTCATCACCGGCGCGAGCAGCGGCCTTGGCGAGGCGACTGCGCGGCTTCTCTCCGCGCAAGGCGCAAGCGTTGTGCTTGGTGCTCGGCGCACCGATCGCCTCAAGTCACTAGCGGACGAATTGACTGCTCGTGGCGGCAAGGCGCTCGCCGTGACCACAGACGTCACGCAACGAGAGGAGGTCCAAAGATTGGTCGATAGAGCGGCGCAGACATGCGGGCGGATCGACGTGATGATCAACAATGCCGGGCTGATGCCGCAGTCGCTGTTCGAGCGTCTCAAGATCGGCGAATGGGACCGCATGATCGACGTCAACATCAAGGGCGTGCTGTACGGCATCGCCGCGGCGCTGCCCTACATGAAAGAGCAGAAAGCTGGGCATATCATCAATGTCTCCTCGGTGGCCGGCCATAAGGTCGGGCCTGGCACCGCGGTCTATGCGGCGACCAAGCATGCCGTGCTGGCACTTTCCGAGGGGCTTCGCCAGGAAGTGAAGCCGTACAACATCCGCACGACGGTGATCTCACCGGGCGCGGTCGCCACGGAATTGCCGGACAGTGTGACCGACCCTGCCGCTGGCGAGAGAATCCGCAAGTTCTATGCGGAGGTCGCGATTCCTGCCGACTCGTTCGCGCGGGCCGTCACCTTTGCCATGAGCCAGCCGGACGACGTGGACATCAACGAAATTTTGTTCAGGCCGACGCGACAGGAAGTGTAAGACCTGCCGGGTTCTCACGCCCTAACCAATGGCGACGCCTGAACCGGTGATGCTCTGATTGAGCTTCTTGGTGATGCCCTCGATCCGCTCGGCCGCGGCGGAAAGCGCGGCTGCGATCGATGCCTGCGCGGCTTTGTTGCGGTCCGACGCCGAGACCCGGGCGTCCTGCAATGCGGCGAGTTCCTCCTCCAGCCGCTTGAGGCGAATGCCCGCCTCCGCGAGTTCGTCGGCGACCGTGATCGCCGCCATCACCGTCAAACGCGTATCGCCGATCTCGCCGAATTTGGTGCGCAACCCGCCGATGCGGGTATCAAGCTCGCGCGCGAGATTCATCAGATGATCCTCCTCACCATCCTCGCAGGACATCCGGAATTGCCGGCCGTTGATGGTGACGCTCACTTGAGCCATTAGACTTGAGCCATTAGTTTTGCGCCATTTGCTTTAGGTCTCACTCATCGGAATTCAGCACGGTGCGGATGGTTTCAATCGCCCGATCGATCCGCGCGGCGACCTCGCGATTGGCGGTTTCAAGGCTCTTGGCGCGCCCCGTCGCCTCGTCAAGCTCGCTCGCCAGCCGCGCGCGATCGCTGCCGAGCGCGTGGAGCTGGTCGGCGAGCGATTGCCCCTTGCGATCGGCCTCGCGCCGCCGCTCGGCCGCCGCGTCCAAGGCCTCGAGCGCGAGCGCAAGCCGCGTCGTCGCGGCCTCGATCAATTCGGTCTCGCTCAACTGGCCTTCGGTTGCGGCCATGGCGCCCGCACCTTGTGCGAAAATTGTGTGCCGGCAACTATTTACGGAAGGAAGCTTACGTCGTATCGCGGGAAAGCGTCAACGGCGGGAGTTCTGGCCTGTGCATGACGTTCTCCGCCGGCCGCCGCGGAATTGACTAAGGCGTCCTCCATGTTATCTGTGCGCCGCCTGTTCTCGTGACCGCGGCAGTTCGCTTTTGCGCCGCGATTGGCCAATCCAATGACCAAGCCGGATCGTCTTGCCGTGGCGAGTGCAACTCTCGCCCAGCCTCCCCGCTTTCCCGCCGCCGCCATGAATCCGATCATGAATCCGACCGCCAGTCCGAATTCCCGCGCCGACCATGACCGCATGGCGAACGCCATCCGTGCGCTGGCGATGGATGCGGTCGAGCAGGCGAAGTCGGGGCATCCCGGCCTGCCGATGGGCGCGGCCGATATCGCCACCGTGCTGTTCACGCAGTTTCTCAAATTCGATCCGGCCGATCCGGCCTGGCCCGACCGCGACCGCTTCGTGCTCTCCGCCGGCCACGGCTCGATGCTGCTCTACGCGCTGTTTTATCTGCTCGGCTACGAGAAGATGACGATCGACGAGATCAAGCGCTTCCGCCAACTCGGCTCGCTCACTCCCGGCCATCCCGAGCACGGCCACACGCCCGGCGTCGAAACCACCACCGGCCCGCTCGGCCAGGGGCTCGCCAACGCCGTCGGCATGGCGATCGCGGAGCGCCACCTCGCGGCGATCTACGGCGGCGATCTGGTCGATCACACCACCTACGTGCTTGCCTCCGACGGCGACCTCATGGAAGGCATCAGCCAGGAAGCGCTCGCGCTGGCCGGGCATCTGCAGCTCAATAAGCTCATCGTACTCTACGACGACAACGGCATTTCGATCGACGGGCCGACGGCGCTGTCCGATTCCGTCGATCAGGTGGAACGCTTCCGCTCGGCCGGATGGACGGCGACGCGCATCGACGGCCACGATCCCGCGGCGATTGCGGCCGCGCTCGAAGCGGCGAAGAAATCCGAGCGGCCGTCGCTCGTCGCCTGCCGCACCACAATCGGCTTCGGCGCGCCGAACAGGGGCGGCACCGAAAAGAGTCACGGCTCGCCGCTCGGCGCCGATGAGATCGCAGCCGCCCGGCAAAGACTTGGTTGGACGTCGCCTGCTTTCGAAATTCCATCGGGCCTACTGGCGCAATGGCGCGCCGCCGGCGAGCGCGGCCGCCCGGCGCGGCTCGCTTGGGAAAAGCGCCTCGCCGCACTCGATGCCGAAAAGCGCGCCGCGTTCGAGCGCCGCATCCGCGGGGAATTTTCCGGCCAGCTCGCGGCCGCGGTCAAGGATGTGAAGCAAAAGCTCAGCGCCGCGCCGAAAGAAATCGCCACCCGCGCGGCGTCCGAATTCGCGCTCGAAGCGCTCACCGCGGCGCTGCCGGAAATGATCGGCGGCTCGGCCGACCTCACCGGCTCGAATAATACGCGCACCAAAGCGATGAAAGTGCTGAGCGCCGCCGACCATGCCGGCACCTTCATTCATTACGGCGTGCGCGAGCATGGCATGGCGGCCGCCATGAACGGCATGGCGCTGCACGGCGGCATCATTCCTTACTCCGGCACGTTCCTGGTGTTCTCGGATTACTGCCGCCCGGCGATCCGGCTCGCAGCCCTGATGGGCCAGCGCGTCATCCATGTGATGACCCATGACTCGATCGGCCTCGGCGAGGACGGCCCGACGCATCAGCCGGTCGAGCATCTCGCGGCTTTGCGCGCCATCCCGAACCTGAAAGTCTTTCGCCCGGCCGACGCGGTCGAAACGATCGAATGCTGGCAGCTTGCATTGGAGTCGAAGACCGGCCCGAGCGTGCTGGCGCTGACGCGGCAGAGCGTGCCGCAATTGCGTGAAGGCTTTGACGAACGCAACGCTTGCGCGGCCGGCGCCTACGAACTGCGCGCGGCGGATGACGACGCGGCCGTGGTGTCGCTATTCGCCACCGGCTCGGAAGTCGCCATCGCGGTCGAAGCCAAAAAACTCCTCGCCGAACGCAAAATTTCGGCGCGGGTCGTCTCGGTGCCGTGCTTTGAGCTTTTGCTCGCTTTGCCGGAAAGCCGGCGCGCGGCGATCGTCGGCCCGGCGAAAGTTAACGTCGCCGTCGAAGCCGGCATCCGCCAGGGTTGGGACGCGATTATCGGCGCCGGCGGCGGCTTTGTCGGCATGACCGGTTTTGGCGCCAGCGCCCCCGCCAAGGATCTTTACCGACATTTCGGAATTACCGCGGAAAAAGTGGCGCAGGCGGCATTGGCTCGATTAGGAAAGTCGTAGAACGATAGCTACATAATAAGCGTTGCTGCCGCGCGGTACTGGCCGGCAGCGCAGGGAGACCGGGAATGTCGGTTCGCGTGGCCATCAACGGATTCGGCCGCATCGGCCGCAATATTCTGCGCGCCGTGGTCGAAGCCCGTCGCGGCGACATTGAAGTCATCGCGGTGAACGATCTCGCGCCGGTCGAGACCAATGCGCACCTGTTGCGCTTCGATTCCGTGCACGGCCGTTTCCCCGGCGAGGTGACGGTCAAGGGCGATACGATCAGTTGCGGCAACGGCGCGATCAAAGTTACCGCGGTGAAAGACCCGAGCCAATTGCCGTGGCAGGAACTCGGCATCGACGTCGCGCTGGAATGCACCGGCATTTTCACCTCGAAGGACAAGGCCTCGGCGCATTTAAATGCCGGCGCCAAGCGCGTCTTGGTTTCGGCACCGGCGGACGGCGCCGATCTCACCGTCGTCTACGGCGTCAACCACGATAAGTTGACCAAAGCGCACACGGTCGTCTCCAACGCCTCATGCACGACCAATTGCCTGGCCCCCATTGCCAAGGTACTCAACGACGCCGTCGGCATCGACAAGGGCTTTATGACCACGGTGCACTCCTACACCAACGATCAGCCTTCGCTCGATCAGGTGCACAAGGACCTTTACCGGGCGCGCGCCGCGGCGCTCAACATCATCCCGACCTCGACCGGAGCCGCGAAAGCGGTCGGCTTGGTGCTGCCGGAACTCGCCGGGCGGCTCCACGGCGTCGCCATCCGCGTGCCGACGGCCAACGTCTCGGTGGTGGATTTCAAGTTCGTCGCCAAGCGCGCGACCTCGAAGGACGAGATCAACGGCGCGGTCAAGCGCGCCGCCGGGCAAGAGCTCAAGGGCATCCTCGGCTATACCGATCAGCCCAACGTGTCGAGCGACTTCAACCACGACCCGCATTCATCGGTTTTCCACATGGACCAGACCAAGGTGATCGACGGCACGTTCGTTCGCGTCATGTCGTGGTATGACAACGAGTGGGGCTTCTCCAATCGCATGATCGACACCGCGGTGGCGATGGGCAAGCTCGCCTGACCCGGCATCGATCGGCTTTTGTCATCGCGCGGCTATGAAATCCTTTCTCACCCTCGACGATGCCGACGTCAAAGGTAAGCGCGTCCTGGTGCGCGTCGACTTCAACGTGCCGATGCAGCACGGCGCCGTGGCGGACGTGTCGCGCATCGAGCGCAATATGCCGACGATAACGGAAATCGCCGATCGTGGCGGCAAGGTTATCCTGTTGTCGCATTACGGCCGGCCGAAAGGTCGCGACCCGAAGGAATCGCTGCGGCCGGTCGTCGCCGCGGTCGCGCAAATCCTCGGCCGCCCCATTGCCTTCGCCGCGGACTGCGTCGGCGAGGTCGCGGAAAAAGCCGTCGCCGCCATGAAGCCCGGCAATATTTTATGTCTGGAGAACACCCGCTTTCATAAGGGCGAGGAAAGCAACGATCGCGAATTCGCCAAACGGCTCGGCCGGCTCGGCGACATATTCGTCGACGATGCCTTCTCCGTCGCGCATCGCGCGCACGCCTCGGTCGAGGCCATTGGGCACCTCTTGCCGACCTATGCCGGCCGCGCCATGCAGCAGGAACTCGAAGCGCTGGAAAAAGCGCTGCACGCGCCGGCGCGCCCCGTCGCGGCCATCGTCGGCGGCGCCAAGATTTCGACCAAGCTCGATCTCCTCGGCAACCTGATGACGAAAGTGGAAACGCTCATCATCGGCGGCGCCATGGCGAATACGTTTCTCGCCGCCGAAGGCAAAGCCGTTGGCAAGTCGCTCTATGAAAGCGACCTCATCGCGACGGCGCGCGATATCATGGCCAAGGCGAAGTCGCTCGGCCGTCAGCTTGTTCTGCCGGTCGACGCGGTGGTCGCGCAAAAATTCGCGGCCCATGTTACGACGCGCGTTGTCGCGGTGGATGAGGTCGGCACAACCGACATGATCCTCGACATCGGGCCGCGCAGCATCGAGCAGGCGATCTCGGTATTGGCCCGCTCGAAAACTTTGGTCTGGAACGGTCCGTTCGGCGCCTTCGAGCACGAACCGTTCGACAACGGCACGATCGAAGTCGCGGAAGCCGCGGCGGAACTCACGGCCGACGGCAGGCTTGTCAGTATTGCCGGGGGCGGCGACACGATGGCGGCGTTGAACGTCGCCGGCGTCACCGACCGATTCACCTATGTATCGACCGCCGGCGGCGCCTTCCTGGAATGGCTCGAGGGCAAGACACTGCCGGGGGTCGAGGTGTTGCAAGCGGCGCAAGCTTCCAGCACGGTACGGCCTAGGATGCTAAAATAGGTTCTGGAATCGCCGGGCATAGCGCGGACATATCGAAGGACTTGTCGAAGGACTTGTCGAAAGACTGGAGGGCGCGATGAATCTTGCCGAATTGAACAAGGTCGCCGCAGCGATGGTCGCTCCCGGGCGAGGCATCCTGGCCGCGGACGAGTCGAGCGGCACCATCAAGAAGCGTTTCGATGCGCTCGGGGTGGAATCGACCGCCGACAGCCGGCGCGATTACCGCGAAATGCTGTTCCGCTCAGCCGACGCGATGTCGCGATATATTTCCGGCGTCATTCTCTATGACGAGACCATTCGTCAAAACGCAAAAGACGGCACGCCGCTGGTCAAGCTGATCGAGAAAGCCGGCACGCTACCCGGCATCAAAGTCGACAAGGGCATAAAGCCGCTGCCCTCCTGTCCGGGCGAAGTCGTCACCGAGGGTCTCGACGGCTTGCGCGAGCGGCTGGCCGAATATCGCTCGCTCGGCGCCAAATTCGCCAAGTGGCGCGCGGTGATCGACCTCGGCGAGGCACATGGCCTGCCGAGCTTCACCTGCGTGAAGGCCAATGCGCACGCGCTGGCGCGCTATGCGGCGCTGTGCCAGGACGAAGGCATCGTGCCGATCGTCGAGCCGGAAGTGCTGATGGACGGCGACCACGATATCGACCGCTGCGTCGAGGTCACCACCTGGGTGCTCAAGGAGACCTTTGCCGAAATGTTCTATAACCGCGTCGCGCTCGAAGGCATGGTGCTCAAGCCGAACATGGCGGTGCCCGGGAAAAAATCGGGCAAGCGCGCCTCGGTCGAGGAAGTCGCCGACAAGACGCTGCGCGTGCTCAAGGAATGCGTGCCGGCCGCCGTGCCCGGCATCGCCTTTCTCTCCGGCGGCCAATCCGACGAGGACGCGACCGCGCACCTCGACGCCATCAACAAGATGGGCGCGCTGCCCTGGCGCGTCGGGTTCTCCTTTGCCCGCGCCTTGCAGTCAGCCCCGCTGAAGGTGTGGTCGGGCAAGTCGGAAAACGTCGCCGCGGCGCAACGCGCCTTCGGCCATCGCGCCATGATGAACGGCCTTGCCACCATGGGCCAATGGAAAGCCGACCTCGAGCGCAAAGCGGCGTGACGCCGCGAGCCGAATCGAAAGGAGATGGGAGCTTTCGTTTACATGCTCCAATGCGCGGACGGATCATATTACGTCGGAATCGCTACCGGCGATGATCTCTGGAAGCGCGTGGCGGAGCATGAAACTGGCGCTTATCGAGGTTATACATCCCCTCGCCGCCCGGTCCGGCTAGTTTGGTCGGAGCATTTTGATCGGATCACCGATGCAATTGGAGTTGAGCGCAAGATCAAAGGCTGGAGCCGTGCAAAGAAGAAGGCATTGATCACAGGTGATTGGGCGGAGATCAAGCTGCATGCGAGACGGCGAGCCGGAAAACCAAAGCCGTCATCCTGAGGTGCCCGCGCGCAGCGCGGGCCTCGAAGGATGCTAGCCGAAGCGCCCGGGCCGTCGCCCTTCGAGGCTCGCTTCGCTCGCACCTCAGGGTGACGGAAATGACTCAGCGCCTTAGCCCCCCTCCCCGCCCGCCCCAGCGCCTCTATCTCACCACCCCGCCCGTCGGCGACACGGCAGCGTTCATGCCGCAGCTCGAAGCGGCGCTTTCCGCCGCCGATATCGCCGCCGTCCTTCTGCGCCTCGCGCCTGCCGACCAGCGCACGCTCGTCAACCGCGCCAAGGCTGTGGCCGAGATCGTACAGCGGCGCGATGTCGCACTGCTGCTTGAAGACAAAGCGGAACTGGTCGCGCGCGCCGGCGCCGATGGCGCGCATCTGACCGGGGTCGAGGCGTTTGCCGCGGCGTTGGCGCTGCTCAAGCCCGACCGCATCGCCGGCTGCGGCGGCTTGCACAGCCGTCATGATGCCATGCTCGCGGCCGAGACTGGGGCCGATTACGTCATGTTCGGCGAGCCGCCCCCTCCTGGGGGTCATCGCCTGCCATGGCCGCAATCGCAGGAGCGTCTGACCTGGTGGGCGGAGCTGTTCGAAGGCCCTTGCGTCGGTTATGCGGCAAGCCTGGACGAGGTCGCACCTTTGGCGCAAACCGGCGCCGATTTCATCGCACTCGGTGAGTGGATATGGACGCAGCCACAAGGCGTGACCGCGGCGATCGAAGCGGCCGCCGAAACTCTCGCCGCGCCAGCCGCGCGATGAGGCTTGCGGCGCGGATCGCGGTCGCGGCAAGCCTCGCGGCTCTTCTCCCGCACCCAGCGGCGGCGCAGCCCAAACCACCGGCCAAAACCGCACCGGCCAAAACCGCACCGGCCAAAACCGCGCCGATCCAATTTGCGCCGGAAACCGCGCTGCCCCCGCCCGCCGGCGCTCCGGGCCTCGATCTCGCCTTCGGCGCGTTTCAACGCGGCTATTTCCTCACCGCATTCCAAGACGCGACGGATCGCGTCGAGCAGCAAGGCGACGCCAAATCGATGACGCTTCTGGGCGAACTCTACGCCAACGGTCTCGGCGTGCCGCGCGACGATAAGAAAGCCGCCGACTGGTACAAGCTTGCCGCCGCGCGCGGCGACAGGAACGCCATGTTCGCGCTCGGCATGTTCGCGCTCAACGGCCACGCCGGCCCGCGCGACCGCGAGCTGAGCGCCAAGTGGCTCGCCGCCGCAGCGTCGCTCGGTCATCCCGAGGCCGCCTACGATCTCGCGCTCCTCTATATCGAGGGCCAATTATTCCCGCAGGATTTCAAGCGCGCCGCCGAACTCTTGCGCGTTGCCGCCGATGCCGGCAGCCCCGATGCGCAATACGCGCTCGGCACCTTCTACAAGGAGGGCCGCGGCGTCGCGAAAGACATGCAAGAAGCGGTGAAGCTGTGGGCGGCGGCATCGCTTGCCGACAATACCGACGCGGAAGTCGAATACGGCATCGCGCTGTACAACGGCGACGGCGTGGAGCGCGACGAGGACGCAGCGGCTGCGATCTTCCGCAAGGCGGCGCAGCACGGCAGCGCCATCGCGCAGGACCGCTACGCGCGCATTCTCGCCAGCGGGCTGGGCGCCCCGCGCGATCCGGTCAAGGCCGTGAAATGGCATCTGATCTCGCGCGCCGCCGGCGAAACCGACATCACGCTCGACGATTTCATGGCCAAGCTCGATCCGGCGACGCTGGCCGAGGGCACCAAGCAGGCCCAGCCCTGGCTCGACGCGCTGAAAAACGCGCAAGCTGCGCGGCAGCAGTCATCGCAGGCAGCGCAGCAATCGCAAGCGGCGCCGACGAAGCGGTGACGGCGTCATCGCGAGCAACGCGACGCAATCCAGGCTGACGGACAAGCTGCCAGGGCTACGCCACCTCTGCCGATTGCCGGATAGTCGCGATTCAAGTAGGGCTGGCAGAGGGGAACCGCACCTAGCCTGGGACATGAGCCAGCTTCTCATCCAGCACTACCTGAATGATTTGCAGACGCTGCGCCGCGTGTCAGGCACGTCGCAGGAATCGGTCGTGCGTGAGGCGTTTAAAACGCTGCTCAAGGACTGGGGCAAGTCGCGCGACCTGATTTTTCTGCCCGAATATGAATACGAAACCTTGACCAAGACTCGCGTCCGTCCCGATGGCACGCTTATGTACGCGTTGCGCGTTCCCTTCGGTTATTGGGAAGCCAAAGACACCGATGACGACCTCGACGAGGAGATCGAGAAGAAATTCCGCAAGGGCTATCCGCAGGACAACATCATCTTCGACGATTCGCATGACGCGGTCCTGATCCAGAACAAGCAAGAGGTGATGCGCTGCGGCGTCGAAGACCCAACGCAATTGCAAAGGCTGCTCGAACTTTACTTTGGCTACGAGCGTCCAGAAATCGCCGATTTCCGGGAGGCGGTCGAGCAGTTCAAGAGCGATCTGCCGGCGGTGCTTGAGGCGCTACGCGAGATGATCGACGCAGCCGAGCGCAACAATCTCGCGTTCCATCAGGCGGCCATGAAGTTTCTCAAGCACTTGCAGGAAACAATTAACCCGAACGTAGTTGCGGCCGACGTGCGGGAGATGTTGATCCAGCACATCCTGACGGAAGAAACATTTTCGCAGGTGTTCGATAACAGCGACTTTCACCACAACAACAACGTGGCCAAGCAGCTTTACGCGCTCGAAGAGACTTTCTTTGCGGGCAGCCTCAAGCACAAGACGCTGGCGGGGTTGCGTCCTTATTACGCGGCGATCAAAAGCGCCGCCGCGCTCGTGTCCAGCCACCATGAGAAGCAGACCTTTCTCAAGGTCATCTACGAGAACTTCTACAAGGTCTACGACAAGAAAAAAGCCGATCGCCTCGGCGTCGCATATACACCGAATGAGATCGTGCGTTTCATGGTCGAGGGCGCCGACTGGCTGTGCCAGAAGCATTTCGTCAAAGCGCTCATCGACAAGAATGTGGAAATCCTCGACCCCTGCGTCGGGACCGGCACCTTCATCACGGAATTGATCGAGCATTTTCGCGGCCAACCGGCAAAACTCCGCTACAAATATATGGAAGAATTGCACTGCAATGAGGTCGCGATCCTCCCCTACTACGTTGCTAATCTGAATATTGAGGCGACATACGCTACGATTGCTCAGAGCTACGAGGAATATCCCAATCTCTGTTTCGTTGACACGCTCGATAACACGGCAGCGCTCAAAGCACAGAAAAATCAGCATGTCGGCGACTTGTTCGGCGGCATGAGCGAAGAAAACGTCGCGCGCATCAGCCGCCAGAATAAAAAGAAGATCAGCGTCGTCATCGGAAATCCACCTTATAACGCGAACCAGCTCAATGAGAACGAAAACAACAAGAATCGCGAATATCCCGAGATAGATCGGCGCATCAAGGCAACGTACATCGACGCCTCGACTGCGCAGAAGACTAAGCTTTACGACATGTATGCCCGCTTTTTTCGCTGGGCCTCGGACCGCGTTGACGAGAACGGAATTGTTGCATTCATCACGAATCGTAGCTTCATCGAAAGTCGAACCTTTGACGGCTTCCGCAAAATGGTTGGCACCGAGTTCAACGATATC